>ERZ780035.1-NODE-1-length-101474-cov-20.5369_pt1 | contig 101474 bp, 150 predicted proteins | sample MGYA00511926_ERZ780035 | MGnify/ENA primary metagenome ERZ780035 (study PRJEB29588, sample SAMEA2148024) | human gut metagenome | biome: human gut; feature: human-associated habitat; material: faeces | place: Denmark | collected 2008/2010 ...
GTTGGAGAAAGCGGGAAGAGCGTCGTAATGTCGCTCAGGCTCGTCACATCGCATCAATTACCCGTCGATGCAAGCGAATGCATCTCAATGATGCCGACACCAAAAAGGTGGTAGATATCGCAAAGAAACAGTGGGACAACGCTACTGTATATAATATAACAGTTGTATGCGACTCCGTTCTGAAGAAGAAGGGAGAGCTTGAGAAGCTGGTTAAAGACTGCGGAATTAAGTCCGCATGTATTACCAATTCTACAGCATTCTTTAAGGATGTGCCGGCAAACGTTGTAGAGAAGCTGCGTGACCTTGTAGGTAATGCTACGTTCTACCAGTATCGTTCTGATAGCAAGTCTCCATTTGATGAGGCTGGTATAGACGTATCTGCAAGCAACCACAATAAGCATAAGAAGGGAGGTGATCCTCATACTATCGAGTGCTCTAAGAATGCTAGTGTTAACTTCTACAATCTCCGTAGAGCTAAGAAGAAGGCTAAGGAGACACTTGAGAAGAACACGTACAACTTCCGTCACGGCTCTAAGGCCGAGGGACGTAAGCTTCGTCGTGGACTCAAGGTTAAGGCCAAGGCTGTAAACAAGAAGCCTACACAGGTTAAGGAAGTTAAACAAAAATCAGTTAAACAGGCAGCTTAATTATAGGAGACAACGTTATGAATACCCAGAATAATCAATATTTGGACGATTATGTTGAAACTTATCGTGACACTAAAGAGAAGTGGCTTAAGGACTTTGATAAGTCTCACGGGACTACTTCTAAGTTCTGTAAAGAACATGGTATCCATGGTCTTTCTCGCAAGAAACCTTGGTTCGTACTGCTCAAGCGTAATTCAATCAAAATTGAATCTCGCAGAAAGGTTACAAAGCTTAACCGCATCGAGCTCATGGAAGGCTATGTTCAGCACAAGCTGCAGAAATGGGAACGAAAGAACCCATGTCCGGTTAAGAAAGACGACTTATTCTACTCACAGCAATTCCCGGTTTGGGAGGCAGAGAGAGTCGCGGCTGAAGAACGTATTAGAGACTTAGTTGTCGCTAAATATGACAAATTACAACTTGTAGGACGATTCCAGCATTCGGACGACAAGTTCACTGAGCAGGAAGTTGCTCAGATAAAAGACAATGGCGAAACTGTTAAGTATGGAGGTGTAAACTATCTTCCAGAACACAGTAAAGTCATCAAGATGGCTCGTAAGGAGACAAATAAGGTAAAAGCAAAGCGCAGTAATCTTGTTTGTACAAACCTTAAAGACCATCGTAAGAAGACAGGACGACTTCTGTTACCAGGCGCAAATAAGATGCGAATGGCAGCTTAAGGCGTACCTTCTTCAAAATTGACCAGGACACCACTGGTCACCCTAGTGTGCTCCGAAAGGATATGACTGCGAGGTGCAAACCCTCACTAGGGACTATGATAGTAAAGGAAAGACCAGTAGTTCTATATGATATAGAAGTTTTTCCAAACTGTTTTCATTGTACTTGTAAAGATTCAGAGAATCATAACCTATATAAATTCGAGATATCCTGTCGAAAAAATCAACTAAAAGAATTAGTTGACTTCTTCTATACAAATAGAACAGAGCATATAATGTGCGGATATAACAATAAGCACTACGATGATATAATCATAAACTATATTATCTGTTTCTATAATAGAATGAAGCGACTAGGATACTCGAGAATTTGTAGTTCTCTGTATTATCTTAGTAAAGAAATAATAAGTTCGGAAAAAACAGGAAATATTGATAAGATAAAACAATACAAATATGCAAATTACTTTTATTCGTTTGATCTTATGTTGATGCTCTATAGTTCAAAGCAGCAGAAAAGCTTAAAAGATATTGAAATACTCTTACATATGCCAAATGTACAAGAGTATGAAGGGAGCTTTGATGCTCAAATTCAAGAAAGCGATATTGACGCTATGATAGAGTATAATGTGAATGACGTAGATGCTACTGAAGCTTTGCTTAACAAAGTAAAAGAAGATGTAGAACTACGTCTTGAAGTTGAAAAAGAATGGGGGTTTGATGCACTGTCAATGAGTGGTGTACGATTTGGAGAGGAAATACTTCTGCGCACAGTTTTAGACATTACCAACACAACAAAAGACGAGCTAAAAACTCGTACTCGAAAAGTCGGAAACATTCGTTTAGGTGACATTATACTCCAATTCATACAATATTCTAACCCAAAGTTGAAAGAAGTCTTATTGGATGTAAAGAATGCTACTTGCAACGCAAGTAAGTCTGATAAGAAACAAGAAAACTATGAGAAGAAGTTCGTTCTCTCAAATATTTGCTACTCTATAGGAGAAGGTGGTATACACACCATCAATGAACCTAGAGTCTACAAACCTACAGATGAACAATTTATAGGACACTCCGACGTTACGTCTATGTATCCTTCGTTAGCCATTATAAATCATTGGCTTCCAGTTCACTTAGGAGAAGATTTTTGGAATGTGTATAACGCTCTATACAAGGAGCGATTAGCTGCCAAACGTAATGGAGAGTTATTAAAGTCTAAGGCATTCAAACAGGCTCTTAATGCTCTTACCGGAAAGATGCAACAAGAAAGTAGCTGGGCATATGATCCACTTAACGTATACAAGATACGTATAAATGGGCAACTTATACTACTTATGTTAGTGGATAAGCTTCTAGAATTGAATTGTAAGATTGTACAAGTCAATACAGATGGTGTCGTCTACATTGCTGACAAATCCGCCCGCTTCGCAATAGCCGATGCAATTAAGGAAGTTGAGCAATTAACCCAGTTGACATTCGAATCCGATGATTACGAGTCGTTTTATCAGTACGACGTGAACAATTACTTTGGTGTTCGCAAAGGATACTCTCAATCTGGAGATCCAAGACTGATAGAAAAGAAAGGCAAGTTTATCACAGATATTGGTCTTAACAATAGTATGACACCAGTTGTTATCTCCAAAGCTGTGATAAACTATTTTTTGAACAATGAACCGATAGACAAGTTTATTAAGAAGGATAGAGATATCCGTGATTTCTTAATGTCACAAAGCGTAAATAAGGAATCAAAAGTTGAGTATGGTGGAAACCTGATTCAACGTATTAATAGATACTACGCATCAAATAGTGGCTACTATCTTATAAGAGTCAAGGACAAAATGTATGAAAAGCGTTCTGAAACAAGAATAACAGAACATGGAGTCCGGATTCTTAATAAGATGGATGCCACACCAATAGAAAACCGTCACCTGGATTACCAGTACTACATTAGCAAAGCAAAAAAGATAGCTAGTGAGTTTGTTAATCGCCAGTTGGCAATCTTCGATGATTAATCGTTTATCAACGTATATAAGATGATTATTGAACTAAACACAAAACTCCTGGATATTCCAGGATTAAATTCAAATCAATTAATATTCCTAAGTTTGGTATTGGATAAGAATCAAAAAACTTATAATCAAGACGTCCGCAAAATTGTCAGCCTAGTTAGCGACGAAGAAATATCAAACTTAATTTCTCAGGGACTTATTACCTCGATAGAGAGAGGTAAGTCAATTACATATCATGCGACAGACACGCTTAATAATATAGTCCGCCCAAAAAAGGACTATTTCGATCTGTTCTATGAAATGTACCCAATATACGTTCTACGACCAGATGGTACAAAAAACTATCTGAGAGCCAACGTTAACAAGTGTAGACATTTATTTAATGTCTATGTAGGTCAAAGCGAAGCTATGGCTCAACATCTTATTCAGTGCCTCGACTTCGAAATGAAGAAAAAGACTAACGAGGGTAAACTAAGTTATATGAAGACGATGTGGAGATGGCTCGTAGACCATCAATGGGAAGAATCTGAGGAAGAAATGCAAGACAACTCTAAAATTGAGGAATCGACTTATGGAACAGAACTTATCTAATCTTATAAGACCAATGTCAGTTGTAGCCCAAGAGGCGATAAACTACATATCTGGTCGTAGAGATCACTCTATAACATCTCTTAAGACTAGATGGGCTAAGTTTAATAAGCAGTGTATGGGAGGTATTGAACCTAATACCGTTTACACCATAGCTGGTATTTCAGGAAGTGGAAAATCGAGCATGGCAAATTCGATAAGTACTGATATTGTTGATTTGAATCCTGGTGAAGAAATAGTAATTCTGATTTTCTCGTTAGAGATGGTTGGATTTAGGCAAGTTGGAAGAACGCTTTCTAGTAAGCTTAGGAAAACGACTTCGACTTTGTATAGTTCGGAAACGGACCTGGATGACGATACCTTCAGAAAAGTCATCTCAGTATCTAATCAACTAAAGGAGTATCCTATATGGTTTGTAGATAACCCTACAACTCCCAAGGAAGCAGAAGATATTATTAGGTATTTCTATAATACATACGTAAAGGGTACCGATAAGCACTTTGTAATAATGTATGACCACGCTTTATTGACGAAGCCTATAGGCAGCGTTATAGAGACCATGCAGGAACTCGAAAGAGTTTTCATAAGTGCTAAAAAGTATCCTATGACATCAGTGTTACAACTAGCACAGATGAATAGAAATATTGAATCACCAGAAAGAATAAACAATCCTTTGTCGCATTATCCTATGAGAAGCGACATTTCATCTGCTGATGCTTTATTTCAAGCTAGCGATTATGTTATAGTTATTCATAGGCCCGAAATTCTTGGAATACAAGAATACGGCCCGAGCCATTTACCTACTCAGAACAAGGTGTATTTACACATCTTGAAGAATCGAGACGCAGGAAAGCCCTGCATACTTGAATTCCAGAATGACTTAGCATATAACAACTTGATAGAAAGTTAAGCAATTAAAATTTAGGCTGAATTATGACAACATACGATATTAAGTTTACTGATAACAACATTAAGAACACTAACAATGGTAACATTTATTCTCAGATTCTCGATGATATTATTCTTTCTACTGTAAAGAAGAACAACTCTTATTTGTTTAACGCAAAGAAGGAGGACGATCTGATTGATGCCATGTTCAACGAGTTGGATCATACTTATATCTACAAGCCTCTGAAGGGCGACACTTTGTTCGCAAAGGCTTGTGATATTCTTGCTAACTATGGCAAGAAGAAGAATACTATGAAGGGTATTAAGCTCGGTAAGATTTACCGTCTTGAGAACGGTCTCCCTATCATTTTCTACAATGATGAGATCCAGATTGGTACCGACATTTATAGCTATTCTGATTTTAGTGATTACAACTTTATCTCTTCACTTAGTCCAGAGGTTAAGAAGACAATCATTAATATTAACATTAAGCTTTAATTAAAACTTTTAGTATCATTGTATCATGAGTTTAACATTACCTACTAGTAAAATTCCTGCAGTTTCCGAAAACCCTAGATATCTTATACTCTATGGTCTTCCAAAGGCTGGTAAGACATCTTGTCTTGCACAGCTGGATAATAACCTTATCATAGACCTTGAGGGAGGCTCTGTCTTCGTTGACGCGATGGCCATCCAGTGTCGTACGATCAATGATTTAGGAGAAGCAGCAAGTGCCATTCGTGCCAAGAATAAAGAAGTAGGTCATAATTTCTATAAGCATATCACTATTGACAATGCTACACGACTTGAAGATATCTGTATGAGCTATGCTTGTACACTCTATCGCCAGACTCCAATGGGTAAGAAGTGGGATGGCACAGACGTCACAACTTTGCCTAATGGTGCAGGTTATAAGTATCTTAGAGATGCAGTAAAGAAAGTAGTTGATATGTTCCGAGATTTGTGTGACGAATTTATTCTTGTAGGTCACGTTAAAGATACCGTAACTGAAAAGGACGGTGTTGAAGTTTCTGCAAAAGAGCTCGACTTAGTTGGTAAGCTGAGTAAGATTGTGTGTGGATTAGCTGATGCGGTGGGTTATGTATATCGCAAAGGAAATGAAACACATATATCCTTTAAAGGCGGTGTCTCTGATACCATTATGGAAGCTCGTGCAAGACACATAGCTGGAAAGGATATTGTCATTGCAGAAGGTAATGAAGATGGGACACTTACAACACATTGGGATAGAATATTTAAGTAAATTGATATATCGGTTCGTTCGATCAACAGCATACTATGCTGAGAATAAACTTGATATGTTAGCATTACGTATATTAAAATAATAGAGATTATGTTTAGTACAAAGACAGCCGCAATTAACAACGAAGAATTTAGTAATGGTAGTTATATGCCAGTAGGCATCAACCAGAATATCACTCTTAAAGAGGTAAACTGTAACAAGTCTCCTCAGGGTCTCGATTTCCTCGAGATCGTATTTGAGAATGAGGATGGTCAGACAGCTACTATGACAGAGTGGAAGAATACAAAGGGAATGTATATCAAGACAGACGAAGATCTGCAGAAGCGTGATAACGCTCAGTTTGGACGAGTTTGTCAGATTCTTGATTGTTTTTATCCACAGCGACCAGATGCAGAGCTTTCTACGTTTAAGGAGATGATCGACTGGACAAAGCAGATGCTTGATCCTATGATCGCTACTAAGAAGAAACTCCGTTTGAAGGTTATTTACGACAAGAAGGGCTATACTCAGGTAAGTAAGCTCGGAATCTTCGTTGAAGACATGTCTAACACAAATTCGCAGATTAAGCTCTTTAAGAATGATCTTATGGAGCGTCCAGTTGTTGCTGATAAGGAAAACAACGATCCGCTTAACGTGCCACCAACCGTTACTCCGGAAACTGCGGATGCAGCAGGCGCATCTGATCTTCCGTTTTAAGGGATTTACGCCTGAAGAAATAGAAATACTACTTGATTGTATGAAATCCGGTAGATGGTTTTTATACCGTCTATATAGCAGGAGTGTCAAACTATACGACAAGTGGATACACCCCAGGGAGGTAATACTGCCATGAAAGGGTGTTGGTGGAGCTAGGTAATTCAGTTACCCTTTGGAGGTGAAATGCCTCCAATAAGGCTAGTCAGGGTGTCGTGAGATACATGATAAGAATGGTTTATTTTTGGTTTATTTTCTTTTGTCCATTCTGCTAGGTTCGATTCCTAGCATAGCCACAATTTCATTGGTACAAATATATGTAGGAAACTCCGGTCCGTGAGGATAGGTGCACACTCTTTTTATTGCACCCCGGTTCTCCTGGGGCGCCAGATTTCATGAGTGAACCATACTTAAGTTGGATCTGGGATGTACTAATGAAGTCCCCGACCTGGATAAGTCCGTAAACTATCCGTCCGTCTGACCTGAGCATGTCATTAAACTGCTCATTTTTATTACCTCGGTGCATTCTAGATAGGCGTATAACAACGTGCTCTGTACGGAAATTATAAAGGTTCGATTCCTTGCCTGGGGCAAAATAGGGTAGTTCTGTGGTTAGAAAGCGTAAGTCCACGAGTAGTCATGGGTTCGACTCCCATTGTGTCCACAATAACATTTTAATGGGCATATACCTCAGGAGGTTAGAGGACTCGGTAGGCGGTAAACACCGGTTCAAGTCCGGTACTATCCACTATATGGCTAGATTGGATCCTTGCAAGGAAGCGGTTCGAATCCGCAACTAGCCCCTAACTTATAAGTTATGTATAGTACTAGAACAGCAATTACTATGTCCTTGAGAGACATCTTGGACAAAGTAAATGATTTAGACATCTATACGTATTGTCTAGGACAATTCAAAGTTGGAAAGCTTATGAATAGTCCTTTAAGGTCTGGAGATAAAAACCCGTCATTTGGAATATTCTATTCCAAAACCGGAGGACTGCTATGGAAAGACCTTGGAACCGGAGAGTATGGAAATGCTCTAAAGTTTATAAAAGAATACAAAGGTATAACGACTAGAGAAGAACTTGAACGAGAATTATTGAGAATCGTACGCAGAATAAATCCTAATACAACTGTAAGGACAAATACGTACGATATACCGAAAGGAGATACTGATATCGGAATAGTTCGACAGCCGTTTACCAATGTAGACAAACAATACTGGAAACAGTTTGGAATACATATTGATACTCTAAAAAAGTTCAATGTGTTCAGCATTAAATACTTTCTTTGTAATAGTATCGTCCGAAGTATCTACAAAGAAAATAGTCCTATGTATGCATATAAAGTGTATGATAAGTTTAAGATTTATCGCCCACTTGCTTCCAAGTTTACTAAATGGCGTACCAATCTGACAAATAGGCACGTACAGGGATTATCCGAATTGCCTAAGGAAGGAGGCGACCTACTCATAATAACAAAGTCATTAAAAGATGTCATGTGTTGCTACGAGATGGGTTTTAATGCAATAGCTGCTGCTAGTGAAACTGTATTTATACCTGAAGATATACTCAGGTCTCTACGTTCTAAATGGAAACATATAGTTATACTGTATGATAGAGATAAAACAGGTATGCTTAAGGCTAGACAATATAGTAAACAATATAATATAGATGCTTTTTTCATTAATAAGAAATTTAAAGCCAAAGATCTATCAGATGCTGTTCGTGACAACGGATTTAGCACCATGAAAGACTGGTTAACAAAAACGTTACAGAAATATGATTGATGTAGTAATAGGATGCCTGCTTGGTGTGCTGGGAGGTGCAGTAATGTCTCCTCTATTGCATAAATGGCTTACAAAGAAGCTGACTAAGAAAATTCACCTTAGCAAAGGTGGTTTTATGCACATTTATCTTCCAAATAAATTGCAGATGACTATCTGGGATAGTTATAGTGACGACGGTTGTATATGTGCATGTGTCCATCATGAAGGTGAACAAAAAGTAACTGACGGCGAAATTGTCTATTTTAATAGAACTTCTGTATCCAAGATAAGGGGAAAGAATTTTTATTATGATAGGCAAGAAATCTAAAGGCAGAGTGCGGAATGCGACTAAGGTCGATAAGTATGGTTTCCATTTTAGGAGCAAACTCGAATGCTATACTTATGAAGCTTTTATGAAAGCCGGAATACCGGTTAAATATGAGCCAAAGCATTTCGTATTACTGGATAAGTTCGAGATATTCGGCGAACATGTAAGAGCAATAACTTATCTTCCAGATTTTATTGGTAAGTATAAAAAACGATCCTTTGTAATAGAATGCAAAGGATTAATGGGTGATTCATTTCCATTAAGATGGAAACTTTTTAAGCATTACTTGAAACGACATAACAGTAAAATGCGTTATTATATTGTGAGAAATCACAAGCAAGTAGATGAGTTGGTTGAAAAGATAAAATCACAAAATTATGAATGAAGTTTGGAAAGGTATAAAAAATTTTGAAGGATTATACCAAATTAGTAATCTTGGTAGAGTGAAGTGTTTGGAGCATAAATGTCCCGGTAGATACAAAGGGAAATATAGAACAGTAAAAGAACATATGATGACATGCGTAGAAAACAAAACGAATGGATATTTGTATGTAGCTTTATCTAATTTAGATAGAGGTAGAACATTTACGGTTCACAGATTAGTTGCAAATGCTTTTATACCTAATCCTGAAAATAAACCAGTTTTAAACCATAAAGATGAGAATAAACACAACAATTGTGTTGATAATCTAGAATGGTGTACGTCGTTATATAATAACACATACAATGATGTACATTTAAAACGAAAACATTATATTCATACATATGAGTACGAATTGGACAAAATCAAAGAGCTGGAAAATAAACTAAAGAAAGCAAAACTTGATTTTGTTAAAAAATACCCATCTATTAAATTAGATGAATAACCAATATTTGAGTATTATAATATCAGTAAATATGGAAAAGAAATTTTTGAAAGTAGGTAAGAGCGTAAACTTTAAGTTTAACACAGAAGGACTTGAGTGTGATTTGACCCCAGGAATGGTTTACAATATTAACGTAGACCGTTATACAGACGCAATCTCACTCGAAGAGTCTAGCGGCTTATCTTTACCTTCTAAGGTATATTGTACACAACGTGACGAACGCTTTATGGATAAGGTTATTAATAGTTATAATCTGTCTGAAAGCGGATTTACTGGTGTGATGCTTGCAGGATTAAAGGGTTCTGGAAAAACTGTGATGGCTAAGGTAATTGCCAATAAGAGCGGTCTTCCAATTATAAATATAGATAAAAACATACGTCCGTATATCCTTAGAAATCTTGTAGAAAAGCTTGGTGACACAAGTGTTTGTTTCTTGTTCGACGAACTTGATAAAGTTCTTGCGGATTATGACGATTCTGTATTGTTACAGGTATTGGATGGCTCTGATACTAAAGGTAAACATATGATTCTGTTTACATGTAACGATGACGATGAGATATCAGAGTACCTGATAGACCGTTGTTCTCGTATCCGCTATTGGCGTGAGTTTGATGAGATGTCCCCATCTCTTATAATGGAGGTATTGAACGACAAACTTAACGACAAGAAAGAAGTTAAGTCTTTAACAGACTTCATCAAGGATAACTTCGAAGTATGTAGTTTTGATAATATAGCATCTTTCGTAAAGGAAGCTAACGATTACCCTACTACGACATTTGAAGAGTTGTTTGAGGATATGAACCTTTCTTCAAAAGGTGCCATAAAGCCTCATGCTCGTTCTTGTAAAACTAATTGTCTGAAGAATGTTAAGAAGAAAGCAGCTTCAGATGATTGTTGTTGTGATTGTTGTTGTGCAGGATGCTAATGATTACACCAGAGTACAAAATACCGGAATATGACATTCCATACTACGAAGATGGATCGCGCATTAGTAATAGTGCGATAGGCTGGTTCTTGAATAAAGGGCCGGCCTATTTTCGTAATATGCTGGATGGTAAAGAGAAAGGCTTAGATTTGCCACAGTTACGTAAAGGAACCATGATACATGAGTTCCTGCTTCAACCAGAGAAGTTCTGGGATGATTACGTTCTGTTCGATGGCGATAAGCCTAAAAGTGCGCAAGCACAAAAGTTCTGTGAAAACTTAATAAATACCGTTGAAATAGAGCTAAATAAACAGCTCTCAGAGGCTTATCGCAAGTCTTATAGTATAGTTGGCAAGAGTGAAGATAAAATCCTCTCAGAAGCGCTTAAAATAAGCGTAGAGTATAAGGATTATATCGAAGCTATTAAGTCTAAGAAAATACTTATATCTCAGTATGACTTAGACCAGCTTATGAAAATTCAGCATAATGTTGGAGAACATAAGTTAGCAAGACAACTAATACGAAGAGCTGGTGATCATGGAAGCATACACGTATATCATGAGTTCCAGATAAACTGGGATTATTTGGTAAAAGACGAATTAAATCATGGAGCACTTACTCCTATTGCATGTAAATCATTGCTTGATAGTTGCACATTTAACTTTAACACAAGAACGTGTACAATTATGGATATCAAAACTACAGCTAAGTTATGGCACTTTGAAGATAGTATGAAAGAATTTGATTACTGTAGACAATTGTGTTTTTATCAGAAAGCAGTATATTGGTATCTGGCTAATGTACTAAAATTAAGCAATGATGAAATCGATAAGTGGGGATTTGAATTCTATATCATAGCTATAGATACAACAGGTAGCAATGAAATAAGGGTATTCAAATTGTCTGCATTTCAAGTTACTTCTAGAGATGTAGTAATACATGATTTTATGATCGTTTATTTATGGCACTTGAGAACAAATAGCTGGGATCACAGTTATGATTATTACACTGGAGACGGTAGTGAAACTTTAAACCTATGAGTAAATTTGCAAAGGTAGTAATACCTTTGATTATGAACGATATTAAGCTAGATGACTTCTCTGAAAAATCAGGGTTTGTAGATATCTATACGTATGATCCTGACAATCCAGGGGATTATCGTAGTATCTATTTTGTCGTTAATGACGATGTACGGAATGCTTTATCTATAGATAGAGCACGCCGTTTTGTTAAATCACCTAGTTTGAAAGGTGTTTATACTAAACGATGTAACAATACACCATATATGGTGTATAAGCTTAGTATGACGCCATCAACATATAAGATGAAAGATGGGGTAATCTCTCCAACACTAGAAGAAAGGACTCGAATTTTGCAGTTTTGGGGTCTTACTTCAGATATAGGAAGATTATTGCTATGTAATAACACCTTGTCTGCAGAAACGGATTACGCTATGCCGTTAGCAGACGAGGCTCCACTCTTTTTAGAAAACCTTATATAACAACAAAGGGGAACAGTACCTTATCGGTATTGCTCCCCTATTTTGTTTGGTTTAGTTTATGTGAAATATCTTAGTACGCGTTTAAAATCCAGGCATTGGTGCCATTGGTGCCATTTTTGGCATCGGCTACATTGGTGCCATTTTAAACATATTGCCTGAACTAGGCTTCTTCTATTCGCTATCTTTCCATGTGTATCCACCCATTTTAAACACAGTACCAGTTACAGTGTTATCAAAGTACCATCTACCTACTTTATCATTACCCCTACTAGATCCCCATGTTTGTATATTATTTAAGACACCAGAGGCGGTCATTAGCGATCTTTGCCAACGTGGGAAATATTTGTACTTCGAGTCAGACTTAATAATGTCAGTTGGGTTGTTTCCTGTTAATCCAGCTGCGTCAGCAATAGCAGTAGGTATTTCTGTAAATTTTTCTACAGCAGATGTTACTGTTGTAGCAGATTTAACCATAGCTACAAACTAATAGACATTATATAGCTAGGATTGCGAGTCAATAGTTCTAAACATACATTGATCTATAAGTCTAAGATAAACTTTCTAGTCTATAAAGTTCTTTATTGTAGGTAATGAGTCTTCATATGTCTTAGGTTTAAGATCTTTTGTAACATCCTATACGTATCTATGGAATGCCATCCATCCTACAGAAAGTAATGCAAGACAAAGGCCCCAGGTTAAAAATTCTTTGAGAGATTTTACTTCGTTTTTATTAAACTTAACTGGATCAACAATAGTAGCTTGACGATTAAACATCTATTGATTAAACCACTTAAGTTGAGTGTGTGCTCCTCTCATAAGGTTTACCAATACGGCAGGATTAGCTTCGCCTGTACTATAATCATACATACACCTCTGTGCTTTCTACTCATTTGTTAGGGGCTTACGGACGGTTTTAGTTTTAATAGTTGTAGTGCCACCTCTCTATACGGTCTCTTTGATCTACTCAATCTCTCTTACAACATTATCTGAAGTATATCCAGCAAACCAGTGTTCTGCTCTACGTATAAAGAAATTACGCATCAAGAAAAAGAACTTATGTAAGACATTGTTACTAACGGCTGACTGGTCATTCTTTGGTAAGTTACCATTAAGCAATGCCATAGTTTGCTATATAGTAGCAGACAACTTACTATCCTAAACCTAAACATTAGCATATAACGGCTTAATCTTTGCTATACCGTGATCAAAATAGTATGCGTTCCACATAGATTCTCCATGATTGTCTTTCCAATCTCTATTAATCTCTTTCTATGTAAGACCACTATTGACCATCAGTCTATCAAATTCCGTCTTTGTATAAAAACCTTCTTTAACAATAGAATTTCCTGGATAGTGTTTCTTTGCATTATATGTAGCTCTTTGCGCAAGCATGTTCATCATATAATCACCCATAGTATAACCACCTGTAGCAGATTGCTTTAAAGCTTTTGTAATTCTATTGCGATAAGTATCTTTAAACGTCTCATCGTTTGTTCTAACAAGACCATCTTTCTACATCATAGCTACAGCTTTGCAATTAGCTATAGGATTACCAATGTTAGCCAAAGCCTTCATAAGGTTAAATCCTGTATAAAGGTACGCTTTCATAAGATCTCTGAAGCCAAACTGATCATTTCTAGCAGCCTATGCTGGCATCTATGTGAAAGAGTCCCACACACCTACAAACATTGATGGAACGTTTGCGGCAAGCATAAGATAAGCAGAAACACCTCTTGTCTTATTTACAAGCTTTGCTGCTGCAATAGCTTTCTTTGAAGGCTTTTCTCCAGGATTATAATTTGTCTCTCTAGACTCGTAAAATAATTGCTTTAACATCTTTGCATATCGCTCTTGCTATCTAGTACCAGTTCCTTGATGTTCTGAATCTCTTGTCTCGTCAGACAAGTTATATCCTAGCGTTTCAAGTTTTGCTTGTACTTTAGATTTGTTTACAAAGTTGTTAGCCATATTTACAAACATACCAACAGTATAAGCTAAATCTGAGCTAATCATAGAAGGATCTTCCATTTCGTTTATAAAGCGTGTTGGCGCAGTCTTAAGAACCCATTTACCATTACGCTATACAAAATCTCCTTCGTCTCTCATATTTATATCATCAGATGTAGCACCAGTGGCATTCTAAAGTTTATTTTTAACGAACTTACTAGGACTACTTAACGCTCTATATCTCTTCATGTCAGAAGTTCCCTCAATCTACGGAAGCTTAAATCTATTATACGATGGATCTAATCCAAGCTTATCCCATTGCTATTCCATAGTTTGTACAAGAAGATTGTAATACTAAGCTCTAGCATCACCCTTCTATATAAACTTAACAAAGTCATTATCTCCATACTTATCAAAGTCTGGCTACAAACCACTTCTGTCACCATCATAGAATTTATCGTCATATATAGAAGATGTAGACGATCCTTTCTTTGTTGTAAAACGACCTTTAGGTATGTATCTAGATGTAGGCTAATTATTGCCAAATGTAGCCCTCTTTGGAATTATTTGAGAAAATATTGTAAGAGGAACTTGTTTTGATTTCATAGAACCATCCTTACCCTCCCATGTTTTTATATACATAAGAATGTTCTCAGCTATCCATTTCTCTACTGACTACCGATTACCACCAAGTGTAGAGAAATCTATTGCTATTTTACCATCAAGTGATACATATCTAGGCATCCTGCCATCAAGAGCCGCATCTGTATATTGTTTAAGTATGTACTCAAACCAAGACATAGGTTCTATACCATTTGGATTGTTGCGTGGATCAAACTTTGTTACGCCATCCTTGGCTAATTGCATTCCAGAAGGGTCTGTATAAGGTACCTCCCTGATATCAAAAGCATCTCTAAATTCCTCTGGATCTATACCAGTAGCATTATTTTCTTCATTGTTTTTAATATCAGCAGATCTTGAATAGAACCACATATCCGGAACTTTTACTGTGCCATCAGGCTACTCAGAGAAGATTACGTTGCTAAAATCTTTAACAAAACCATTCTTTGTCTTAATAAGCTTCTTCATTGAGTTCTAGAACATTCTCTACAGACTTTCTTTAGCAGACTTGTTTTCACCAAAGATATATTCGAGGTATTCTGGGTTTATACCATACTCTGAATTAGCATCAATAAATTTATAGAGATCCTATGTTGTTTTCTCACCAGCTTTAATCTAGTCTACGATATTCTGGTATTCTTTATCAAACTCCTCAAAATCTGTAGAATAGTCAGTTTGCTTAGCTAACCAGTTATTCCAAGACTGTATCTCAAGAGCAGTTTGCAACTCATCACCTTCTTTAAGATTACCTTCTTGATCAAACGGATTACCTAGGTCTTGTAAAGCATCCTTCCACATCTACAGTTTCTGATAATCATGCGGATTAAGTTTTTCTGGATAAGATAAACCGGTCTACTTATCTGAACATTTCTATAACAAATAGTTAAGTTGATCTTGTATATACTGCTGCCTAGAAAGTGTTCTTGGAGACAAACCGTGACCAGTTCTAGTTTTTGGATCATAAGGTTTGCTAAGACGTTCCATAAAGTATGTCTTAGAATATCTTCTGTGTGCGTGATCACACAACCATTCTTCGTACTTCCTTTGATATGTTACATAGTTTGGTTCCTAGTTTCCAATCCACTATTCTTCTTCTACAGATGATTCTGTATCACTTCTTAAAGTTTCACCGGTGATAGGATCCTTATAGTAGAAGTAACCATATTTGTCTTGCCATTCTTTATTAAGCTTCTCTTTGAAGTTTTCCTAGTCTTGTTTAAACTAACCTCTATTAACAGCAGACCTAAATAAGCCTGTAAACTCTCCTTTCTTAGGACCGCCTGTATATCTCTCCATCAACATTGTCTACCAGTTTCCTGGAGTAAGATCATCTATGATAGAATTAGCTTTATCAAAAGCCTTTGCTATCTACTACATAACAGGAAGAGATTCTTTTCTAGTCTATTGATCAGCGTCTTGTATCATCTAGAACGCTTGACGAATAATTGGGCTGTTCTATCTAGAGTAATTAAAGAATAATGTAAGTTTAGACTCATCTCCATACATATCGTTCTTATGAAGCCAATCTTTAGCTACCACCTTTATTTTGTTTCTCTCTTCTTCGGACTCGTTAATATACTTATCTACATTTTCATCAACTATTTTATCTGCTACAATTTGTGCAGCATCTTTCCATAATTGATTAATCTATCTTACCGTAGCATTAAGTGTATCGACATCAGCTTGGTCTCTAGCATCGAGATCCATCTAGTTATCAGACAATGTTTTAACAAGATCGTTGTAGAAGTCTATAATATTAGACTTCATATCGTGTATCTATTCAGCTGTAAGACTATCGAAATTATTCTTCTAACATTCCTATAAGAAGCCTAAAATAGTATCTCTACGAGCTTGTAAAATAGTATTATCAATTGGGTCTCTTGCAAATACACCAATAGTCTTTAAAGCAGATTGTATAGCTATTCTTGAAGATTCTTTCTTTTCTTGAGACTTGAGTTCCTATATTGTAGACCATACTTGATCTTCTCTACGCTGTCTATTAGCACCCTTATTAAGTTGTTTCTTATAGTCCTTGTATAATCCTTGGAAAAGCTCAGTTATTCTATGATGTATTTGGTTAACCTTGTCTTCGGATGCCTGTATTGAGGCTAATCTGTCATTAACTTCATTATCTGTAATATTATCCTCATTTTGTTCATTATGAGACATTACTGCAAATAAATCGTTAACAGCAGCTTCGTACACATTGTCTGAACCAATAAAGTCTTTGTAACTTGCAAAAATCTAAGAATATATTTTCTTTATAGCTTGCTTAATCTTTTCAAACAGTGTTTGTTTACGGTTATATTGTACAGATTTAAGCTTCTCTACAAATTGTGCATTACTAAGCTCTGCGATAAATTCGTACACATTAGATAAACCATAATCTTTAGCTTCTTCTCCAAGTGCTTTCTTGGTTTTATTAAGTAGATCTATAAAAGACTTTCTTATCCTTGAATCATTGTTAATAGCATGTTCTGTAACAGCATGAAGCATCTCGTGTACAATGGTTTGTATCTCTGGTGTTTGTGACTAGCTTTCGTTTCTAAAGTTAGCGTTCTTATTTATACGAATAACCTTGCTAACTCTATCATAATGCGCTGCTTCTCCACCTGGAAGGTTATTTACTATTTCGTATGTAATTCCAGTCTATTTATCGTTAAAATACCTATTTACAGCAGCCATAACGAGTTTCAAAGCTGTACTAGATATACTGCTTCTATGAGATTTTAAATACTGCTACAATGTTGATATGTCGCCCTTAGAAGGTATGTTAGACAACCTAGTTGCTGCCCCCATATTCGATTCTCCTTGAGGAGACGCGTACATATCATCTGGATTAGCAAATTTTCCATTATTAAATACAGATTTTACCTATGAGTTATCTATGCATTCGTATACTGTATGTGGAAGAGTCTACACAACTGAAGAACCGTAATCGATAACATTGTTTATTATAACACCGTCATATTTGCCTAAAAATCTTTCTAAAGTTCTTGTGGAATCAACTCCATACATAATTTGAAAATCATTTAGATTGAGTTTTATTTTAGTAAGATCATATACTCTTTTTAAAACGGCATTTGCTTTGTCTTTATTAAGTAATGTAATATTGTTTAACTATTGATACAAATCTGACATAGAGTTATCTATTTTATTATTTCCATACGCAAGTATTGCGATACTCTCTAATGCATCTTCGTATTTTTTTTGAGACTATTTAGACGATTGCAAATCTCCCTAGTATTCCAATTGGTCCCACTATCTACCTTTTGCGTCAACAATCTTAGGATTCTTTATATTAAGAAAATCAATTTTAGTATAATCAAATGTTTCGTTTTGTAATTTTCTTTCTATATCATAAGGGTTATTATTCCTCTCGGCTTCATATAAAGTATAAAAGCTATGCTCTAAGTCATCTAACTTAGTTTTATAAAAAGTATTAAAATTCGGTTCTTCATCACTAAATGGATCACCAACAAGAACAAATGTTTCTTTATTTTCCTTTAGTAAACCACGAAAAGAATTAAGAATATATTCAGCATTACCGAGTTCTTTGTTTTTAATATAGTATAAAAATTCTTCTTTCCTTTTTAGGAACCAATCATAATTACGTTCATCTAAAAAATCATCTTTATTAATATCATTTAACTATTCAAGTATTTCTTTATTAGCTATTTCTTTGTATCTGTTATATATGCTTATATCATAGTCCTTTATTTCTTCATAATTCTTTGCTTTGTAATCATTATACGACAAAGACATTTCTATGTTATCTGTATGATATATAACTGTTTTAAATCCTTCAATATTTGTGTCAAACTTCTTAAAATTTGGATTGTGTCCAAGACTTACTGTATGATATGTTGCCTATGGCTCCCCATTTTTATCTACAACCTTAGATACATCTTCTTTATCTTCAGATGTCCAGTCTCCAAACCACTTAAGGAATTCGTCAGAATATACTTTTGCTTTAAGTATAAGGGCTTGTATTCTGTCGCCGTTTGCAACATGCAATAGCTCTCCAAATAATATAGAGTCGGCGCCATTTGGCGCCTTATCTATACTATATCCATTATTTTTGCTCCAGAGTAAATACGCAGTATCCTCACCGAACAAATCTTTTAATTCACCAAATTCCTTGGCTACTTGTTTATTATGTAAATTAGGACATATTTCTTTCATTATTTACCTCCTTTGCAATGTTTTCTAATTCTTTCAGCTTCTTCTATATCTTCCTTAGTAAGATTAATCTATGCCAAAGCCTACTTCTACTACTCTTCTTTAATTAACGTGTTAGCGTAATTATCATCTACAACGCCTTCTATAGATAATCCATAACCAGTATAACCAGCTCTAGTGTTTTCCTAAACTGTTGATTTTATGTTAAATCTAGAAAGTAATTGCAAATCAAGCCATTCAGCAGCCTCTCTAGGTAATGCTGCTTTACCAAGAGCTATCTATGATGGGAATACAATTGGTTTACTACTATCTATTCTTGCAAACATATGGTTAACCCATGATTTAAATGCCATTATATCACCCTGATTATCCTAGAAGCATCCATCTTTAGCAAGCCATCTACCAGAAGCATCTTGCTGATTAACTTTTACTACAAGGCCAAACGCATTAGGAGTGATTTTACCATCGCTGCCAGTTCTAATGCAAGCTTGATTTGTACCAGTAGCACCAGAACTTACATTTAATACTGGGTTATAATTAGCGAAACCTTGCATAGGCAAACCTTGCGCCTTAGCATAAGCCTAAGCATTATCTGTGAATACGTACTGCACATTTGGGTGTTGCTGAGGCTAATCTTTATAGAATAACTATTTGCTTATATACACAGTCTATCCAGAAGGACCCTTACCATCAAGCTTTACTCTATTAATGGTATCCTACGTACTCTATTGTTCTACAGCTTGAGATATTGTAGGGTATTCAGAATTAGCATTGTAATACATCTAATTAAACCATGACATCCAGTTATTGCGCTGCTCGTCAGTAATATTTGGCTTCATTTTACTAAGATAAGTCATAAGTTTATTAAGTTGGTTCTCAATAACCTCTTGACTCATAGGAATACCATTTACGCTAAGATTGATATCGCCAGCTTCGTATATATTAAGACCATCTCTATCAGACCAACCTCTCTTTGGTAATAACGCATATACCGCACGTTTGGATCCATTTATCATAGCCTCTCCAACCTTTTTATATAAAGTATAAGATGTTGGATCACTATATACTGCTCCATCGTTTCGTACAGATACATATAAAGCATCGTGTTCATGAGAATCCTTGCTAATTATTACAGCAGGAGAATACTAAGCATTGAAAGCATAATAATAATCTTTGAATGTAGCTCTGCTAACTAAATCGCTATCCATATAGTTATTCTAGGCTATAAGATCGTGATTAATCTCCGGGGCTTCAAGTTGTTCTCTAATATAATCTGAGAATGGTACAGTGCTCTCATCGTGCCTAGCTTCAAGCCAACTCATAGGAATATACTTAGCTATCTTATTGAAGCCTTTTGTATCACCAGATGTAAGCATTGCATACAATATAAGATCGTTTGCAAACCTTCTAACATTAGCCTAAGGATCATTAAGGAGCTCTTCCCAAGACTCTATGAACATGTCAGAAGACATCTTGCTCTCATCCATACTGTTGATAACACTAATAAATTTAGGTTTACTTGTAAGCTTACCAGCTACAAATACTTCCTAATCCTAAATATATGGAGCAAGATGCGACAGCAGATAGTTATCTTTCAGTCTACCAAGACCATATGCATCACGCTGAATGCAAGCCTATATAGAGTTAAGTCTATCGAATATTGTAGCATTACCGTCAAATAAACCTTTAACATCAATGCCTAAAGATTTAGCTAATCTAAGAGCATATCTAGCCTTAATCTAACTACTAGCAGCCTACGATATTTTCTTCATAGTCTTAGCATTTCTAAGTAAATCGGACTCTCTGTCGTTTGTCTTGTACTTAAAGTCATCTGATAAATTGATAAGCTGCTCCATAAACTAAGGTGTACCCTAGAATGATTGTCCGGCCATAACTCTCATAGGCTCTTTAATAGCGTCTCTTGTTTTCTGTTCAATCCAAGTACCATGTATAAGATTATTAATGGAATCCATATCAAACAGCTGATCTGTTTCTGGATTTGTAAGATTTTCATAACCTCTAAGATAAGCCTACATTTCAAGGAAGTTCTTACCTTGTTTACGAGTATCAATCTTAGTGTACTGTACCAAACTATTTAATGCATTAGAATATTTTTCAAGGCATTTCCAGGCTATATAGCAATTAACCTAGAAAGCTCTAGCTCTTTCTCCATCTTCTGTCTAAGCGTAGACTAAGTCTGGATTCTTAGCAATCTTCTAAAGCATATCCATATTATTGAGTACAGAATTTACTATTTCTGCTCGTCTAGCTGGTTCACCTTTAGATTTATTTGGTTCCGTAGCGTCTTTAATATACTAATCGTCTATCGTCTTACCGGTAACACTAGGAAATATTTCAGCAAGCCTCTTATCTCTCATTTCAAACGCTGATCTAAATATCTTAGGATCTCTAGTAAACTAAGACTTAGCATCAATGTCAGCTTTAGCCATCTCTCTAATAATTGGCTAGCATAAGAAATAAAGACCTTGTTTACCCTTACCATTTCTAGCAAGTAAGTTGATCATATTATATGTAAATCCGTTTACATTAAGCTTAGAAATATATGGATCTTTCACAATATCTACGTGTGCATTAATGAATGCAGACAACCAAGATGAAATCTGGTTATTATCTTCGTCAAGAATCTAATCGAAACCAGTGATGCCTGTTATATTTGTAAAACTAGACTCTTTAAATTTAACACCATACAATGTTGTAAGAATATGGTTTGTTACATTCAATGCAAATGGACCAATACCAGTCTTACCTGTAATGTAGTCGTTCTTACGAGTAACCTATTCGTGCAATGTGCCAAAGTTATATGCTACACTCTTTGTATTACCTTGTTCTGGAATTTCGTCAGCTATACTTGTTACAAGTTCTGTATCATTATCAATAGACTTATACAATATGTTAAGTGATTTTTTGTCCTTAAGTACTGTAAGAATACTTTCTATGATGCTATTCTATAATCCTTCTGCACTTTCTGGATCAAATTCATAACCGCCATTCTCATTAACGTTATAACGTGCTAAATAAAGGTGGTCGATATCAAAGTCGGAACCAGTGATCTTGGTAAACTCAGTTGGAAGTATTACTGTAGACTTAACTGCAGGTATAACATCTACAAAACGTAAAGCATGTATAGACGACTGAGCCTGTGTAGGAATACGATAGCCGATAGTATTAGACGTAGCCTTTTCTCCAATTATATTGTGATCTAAGAGCCATTGTCTAGCCTCGTTGTAAGACAAGTTCTTTGGAAGAATATCCTGGAAGTAATCTATAGATATTACAGCATCCATAGAACCCTCTTCGTTTATCATCTACAATCTATTACCATTATAGATCTCCTGTCCCTGTATATTACCTTCGCCATTTTTGCCTTCTATAGCAAATACAGATCTCTAAATAAACGAACTACCAGGAGTCATGATGTCAATAATATCCTTATTAGCCGCAGATATAAGCATAGACTCCATCCAGCTAGCATCAGCAGTGGATGCAATAGGCGCATTCATTGAGCCTGTCTATGGATTATAAGTAAGAGCATCTATAAGATTCTTATTAGCATTTCTTGTGCCAAGTTGCTCTATAAGGTACTCACTAAGCTTCTTTTGATCTATAATACCATTAGAATAGAATCTGTCTTTAAACTTATCTACGCCAAGTTTAGAAAGCTTATTAATAGACCCCATAAGCTTATCTCTAAGCTATTCTCCAGTCATATCGCCATACATTCTATCGAGTCGCAAACTAGATAAACAAACCTTAATCATCTGTGTACCAGCTGCTACAACATCACCTTCCTCTGGGTCTGTATTAAGCTGTCTACGAAGCGCAGATAGCCTCTGCGTATAAACGTTCAGCGGCTTACTAATAGTCTCTCCATTGAACTCAGAATGGCCTTGTAAACCAACTTTTACGGCGGACGTCATAAGAAGATTGTCAACTTTGCTCTCTTTCATCTTGTCGTAAACATTCTTAAGCTTACCAGTAGCTATACAATCAAATATTGGGAACAACGCAAACTTATTATAGTATGGTACAGATAAGTTAGAAACCTTCTTTCCGTTCGTTGTGTGATCTCTAAATCCATAAGCTGTATATTTTGTTGTAACAAGGTTTACTTTGTCATAGATGAGTTTATATGCGTCTTTCTGGTCCATCCAAGAGTATTTATCAGAGCTTTCAAGAATATTAATAGCTTTAGCTACATCGTTTGTTAATGCCCCTCTAGCTCTAAGCATCCTCTTACACATATCTGCTGTAATATACGAAGCACCATCAGCAACATTTATACCGTCTTGTTTTATACTTTTATCTTTAAGATATGCTTGATAGAATTTTAATGCTCTATCTTCTATCTTCTTTACAGCATCTTCTCCAAAATCTTCTACAAGTCTAGATCTTACTGCTTCTATTTTGAGCGAATCTACATCTTTAAAACCATAATGATTACCATAGATTTCTCTAAGTTCACCATCACGCATTTTTTCTTGCAATTCGCTCATTATATCAGCATTTGAAGCTACTTCGTAATCAGCAATTTCTGCACATCTATAAAGCTCTCCATCTGATCCGTCGTAATTAGGAAGAGTGGTAACGTTGTCATCACCAGTCGATACAAGACCACCAATACGTTTCTGAATATCTTCTACATTCTTAAAGAATCCAGGATTACCGATGTATAATCTCAAACTTTCCTCAGAGGAAATAATAGCTCTATTCGTTGCGTCTTGCAAGATAGCGGCGATGGCCATACTATGTGCTGTGCGCTGTAAATTTTGCGTATTAGGCATTATTCCTTTCTCTGTGAGGTCTTTATACATCTAAGCGTACAAAGTGCGTTCTACTGCGTCTATTTGACTCTGATTAAGATTTATATTATTAAGTCCAAGATACCCAAGTTTTTCATCTTTAGATACAACACCAAGGCTAACAGCTTTATCTACTTCGTTCTCATATTGTTCTTGAAGAGTTAAAGCCATTATCTACTCTTGCTCTTCTCTAGATTTATCAAAGAACTGCTCATTAAGAGTTTTAAGCTATTCGTCAGGAGACATCTTACTTATTTCGTAACGTTTAATCTGTCCATCTTCATACACTCTAAGTGTCGTAAGTGATTTAAACTGAATACCACCAGGCTATTTCCCTTTCTTACCGATGTGATAATTCATTATCTTATCTTCATCATTAAGTACAGGTAAACCTTTAGGATTATCTACAGGTAAGCCAAGTTGTTCTCTACAGTCAAGTATAGCTTCACGCTCTGTATAAGCATAGTCGATAAACTAGTTTAATACAGATTGATTAGGCTATAAGTAATAGTGCGTGCTATCTAAGAACACCATCTTTGGAGCACCAGATACAGTATAGGCGCCATTATCTGACTATCCGAATTCCATTCCTGGAATATTTATACCACCAAGAACCATATATGTACCCTTATCAGCAAGGGTTGGAAATATACAATATCCATTCTAAAGCATAGCGAACTTATTGATATAATCTTCAGCTTCAGCAAGATTGCTATATTTAGAACCATTATCACCACGATTATCAGACTTAAAACCAATAGGAGTATAAATACTAATATTGAAATCTTCTCCGTTCTGCAATTGTTTTGCTACAATAGAACCCATATTTACACCATTATTATTCATAATGTTATAGCTAGACTACAAAATAGTCTTTACTACCATATTATTCTTATCGTGACTATTAAGGTTCTCTGTAGTATTACTAATACTGTTGTTTTGAGATTCGTTATACAGTTTAGTACCATCCATACCATTAGACATCTTATCTGTAGTAATCTTCATGTAAGCTCCAGCCCAGTTACCTAATTCACTAACAAAACCAGTTTTAAATATCTCGTCTATAGCCTTCTATGTTGTATAACCATTAGTTTGTACAACCTTACCTACGGCATCAATAAAACTGTTAATGTTAGATACACCTGTTGATGTAATCCATTTTTTAAGAGCTTCTCTACCGACACCGTTATATTTTGTTGATAACATATGATCAAGCATCTCTTTGGTAAAGTTTATACCAAGCATATTAAATTCTTTGCATATATCATCCTTAAGTACTTCGATATCGCTATTAGATGCTGCATTTCTAATTCTTCCGTTTATCTTAAATTCGCTAGCAGAATTATTCAGTATCTATGACTGTAAGTCTGAGAAGAACTGAGATATAAATCTAAATGCATTTCTTGCTACAGTTGTAGGCATATCTACCTAAGTATTCTTCGTGTTGTACTTTGTAGAAAGAAGTAACTGTCCATTCTATCCAACTGATCTCTGCAATAAGCCAGATTGACCAGAAGACAAGAATGAATTCCAGAGCCTAGGATACATTCTGGCGTCTCTATCAAAGTTTGCGTCAGATATCTTTACTTCGACACCTCCGTTTTTATTGCGGATAGATCTACCTATGATAAAGTTGTGCTCGTGTCCTTTTACAGCTGTAAAGATCTGTATCATAAACGCCTCTTTGTCAAAATCTATCTTTTCAAGCTGATCGTCATTATTGAATGTGTAGATAGAATTGTATAGATCACTATATTTCTGATATATAGCCATATACATAGGGTTCTACGTAGATAGCTCTTGTAATCTATTCAATAAGTCTAAAGGCGTTTTAACATCATGCAACTTACTAACAACCACATTAAACACCTATTTAATAGGCATAAATGTAGGAATGCCATATATGTTCTTAGATGTATCAAGTGCAAGTTTACCATTATCATTAAACTTATAGTAAGGTATTGTAGCAAAGAACATCTTTACTGGCTTACTTACTGAATCAAGCTTATTAAACTCGAATGCGGATTTATCATATCTTTCAATAGACTTTCCATAATCATTCTCTTCCTGGTCGCTTGTCTCAGAGTCGTCATCATGCTGATATTTGCCGTCATAAGCGTCCATTATTTCGGTAAGATATTTCTGTACCTCTTTTGACATTGCTGAGAAGTTAGGGAATACAACATCACCCTTATCATTTAATTCTGCATAAAACACTTCTCTAAATGCTTGCTATGCAGGAGTAACCGAATCCATAGACATGTACTATCCATTCAGAATAGGCTTAACAGAACCAGGCTCACCAATAAGGTTGTTTATAACCCTCATTGGTATATATTTAATAGGAAGCTCCGAAGAGTTGTGTACGGCATCATATATATCAGTAGCATCTTTGGCAGACTTTACTATAATGTACCCAAGGGCTCTAGCCATATGTTCTTTCTCAGCAGCAGAGCCTATATGATCAAACTTGCGTCCATTTATTTCATAATGTAAGTCTTCGCCAAACAATTTTTTGAATCTATTCTACTGTTCTTTACTTACCTGTTTATCTGCATATTTCCCAGATTTAATGTCATTAAATAGCGTAAGAATCGCTTTAGCATTATTTCTATAATGCCATAAGATACTTAATCTGCTGGCTACCTTCTTTATATTTCTCTTAATCCAGCCCTGTTTCTTTATACTATTAGCGTCTTTTGTGCCAAGCATATAATCGACGAACAAATCAGCCAAGCCCTCAGCCACGTCTCTTTCTGTAGCTGCTTCTGGGTGAGCCTTTCTGTATGCTGAATACATTTGCTCTCTTATAGATGGCTCTACAAGTAGTTCTAATGCTCTATGGAATCCTTCGTGGAATCCAATAGTATAAGGAACTGAATTAGACATCTAAATAACAGCGTCTGTACATTTAGCGAGTACTGCACTATTCTTTTTATATGCTACGTCAGATAATCTCTCGCTTTCTACCCATTGAGGTGTAATACCAGTGGTTTTTCTAACCCACTCATCAACAGCGTTGGCAAACGAAGGTTTTTCTTTCTGTCCATCAAACTCACTTAAATCTTGTTCATAGAACAAAGACATAAATGTATCTTCAGCCTACTTCTACTGCTGTTGAATATCTTGTTTAGCAACTTCTTTAGATACTTGCTGAGCGCTTTCGTCCGGATTGTCTTGTACAAGTTCTACATTATCTACGTATACTGTAGGTGGTTCAAGTTTAGCTGCGTACGACATCAAATAACCGTTGCGCAACATATAACCAAGACCAGTTGTACCTTTACCGTCGTGAGTAAAGTCTTCTCTTGTAAACGTAAGACCATTTGGGAGTTCCACTTTATCAAGATTAGGGTCTGATGCATATTGTGCGTTAAGTTTAGCTAATACACTATTATGTGATGACTATATATACTGCTGCATATTCTACTGAACAAATGCAGCGTCTTTTGTCATATACATATTACACAACGCATTATAGATATTAGCATAGTCTACACTAGGGTTCTATGTAGGGTAAATAACATTACCTATAACAACTCTCTTGTTAGCTGGATCTAATGTAACAAGACCTTCTATTGAGTTGTATTTTTCATTTAACACCTTATTATCAGCCTTGATATAAAGAACCTACTTAAGTAAATCATCTATAGAATAACCTTGGTATTCATTTATGCCTTGGTAACACTTATACCAGATAAGGTCTGCAATCTTATTAGCCTAACCGCCTTGACCAGCTGTAAACTTAGGCTATATTAATGGTGTACCAATGCATCTATTATCTACAGTCTTCTCTGTCTGACCAGTATCGTAGAAGTATACTATATTACCAGATTGTGTTATAGCTGTACGTTTTACATATTCAAGATCAAATCCACTGATTAAAGTTGATAATTCTGGACCACCATACACCATCTTTGTTACATCACCAGTGTTTACGTTTTGCGTAGCTTTAAGAAAACCTATTCTGTTACCAGCGTCACATGTAATATTATACAAATCATGCTAATTAAGCGTTCCTGCGAACAAGAATTTACCTACAGGCTATAAATCGCTACCATTCTTAATTGAACCCTTAGAACGGCTTAATTTCATACTCATATGGTATCCTGGGTGCGTTTTCATAAAGTCAAGCATATATTTAACTTTCTGTACAAATACGGCGTCCGCAGCCTTCTTTCTAGTAAAATATACTGGATCAATACCTCTTGGACCAGCGTCATTACCTTGGTCAAAGGTCATAAATATTGTTTTGCCCTTAGAGTCTGTAAGCTTAAGTTGAACTTCATTGTTTCTCCATACAAGCTCAGCATTACCAGATTTCCCAGAAGCGTCTGGATAAATCAAATGTGGATCAAGTGCTATAGAGAAGTAATGTGGGTCAAGTTTAGCTCTAAATGCAGGGAAATGTTTAGTAGTGTCACTATACAGCTCTCTCCATTGATCGTCAATCATATTGATACTCTACGCGCTGTTTATATCAAGTATATCATCAATATTTGGATCTACAGGGAATCTCTGGTTATATTCTCTAATGAAGTCTTCTGCGTCATAAATAGTATCAGTAAGCGCATTATCAAGAGCTGTATTAGTCTTCTGTACATTCTTTGCATTATCAGCCAGGAATTTAAGCTAATTATTTATAACTGTACTCCAGAATCTCTGTAAACTCTTATTACCAACAAGACTATTCATAAACTCACCATCAAATGTAGCAAGAAACGACTTGATCTTGTTGAAATAAGTAAAGCTAGGATTTCCAATATTAGATGCGAATTGAGTTTGCCACATTTGTAAAGCCTTATTTGCAGCATCTCCGTACATCATTCTATTGCTTACTAACTTATTAATGGCAGCAGCTATAAGTTTCTGCTCTGGAAGAGTGTCACCAACTTTAAACTGATCACTACCGTAGAATTTGTCAAGCGCCGTCTAGGCGTCATATATAGAATAGATAAGCTCGTTAACTTGAGCTCTTTCGTCTGCTGTTGTAATGTTAAGGTTTGTAATAGAACTTAACAGTGTATCAAGCTTTTTACAAATCTCGTGTACAGTATCTAAACCTGCCTAATATTGCTCATCTACAATAACGTGATCAAACGCATCTTCCGGATAGAATTCAAGTACAGTATCCTCGTGCTATTTAGGCTACAGGAGCTAATTTAAGCGCATCTGAGCGTCTTCTTTTAAGCTCTGGATAGATTCTATAGCTGAGTGAAGATCTCTTATCTAAAGCAATAATTCATCCTTATTTGAGCCCTCTTTAAATATATTGTACGTATCAAGAAATGCATGAGAATCCGAGTATCTCTTGTCACCAGCATCTGTAATACTATCAAGTAGATACTAATAGTCTTCTTTTAATTCATTTACTTTATTCTATAATGGCTTAACTACCTCGTCAGATATTTCTTCGTTGGATTTGTTATAATATTGTGTTACTGGCTTATTAAAGTCTAATGTTTCTATCTAAAATATTTTATCAGCTTGAATAAAATTATTTCTTCTGTCTATAACAAATGGGAATACATATGTTCCTAAAACATTAGCTCCAAACAAATCATATAAAGCGATATTAATATCGCGCATATGCTCTTGTTCTTTTTGCATCATAGTTTTATCGCTATGATAAGCTAGTGTGCCAGACTTCATTTTCTATTCCATCTAAGAAGAGTACGAGCTTTTTACGTCAATAAGCATTATCTATCCATCGTTGCTAACTAATACTATATCTGCCTACGACTAAATTCCGTTTCCGTCTGCGTCAAATCCGTATACTGGTATGTCTGTATCAAGTACTTTATACTCTCCGCTATTTAACATTCTATCACGAATTGAAGAAATATATTCCACAACTGTACCAATTCCATCCATTTCTTCAAAATTAGATACAGAATCATCAGCGTTAACTCCAAGCATTATCTCTTGAACAAGTGATCTTATAACATCTGAGTCATATAAAGACTACGATCTAAATCTAGATCCATCTATTGATGCTAAATAATAAACTAACCCTTGTAATAGTTCGTTCTTATTTGTCTACTTAAATATTTCGTTTATAATATCAGTGAAATCTGCGTTATTGAACCTTTCGCTATTATTAAAAAGGTATGCAATAATGTCATCTTTGTCTTGATTTATAATATTGCTTGATATTTCTTCATAATTAACCTCAGACTTAAGCCTATCTATTTCCTATGGATTAACAAATACATTTAAGTTATTATTGTCATCATAAGCTATAGAGGCGTGAAAACTATTAAGCAGTGTTCTTTTCTGTTGCTTCTCAAGAGCTTTTTTATATCCATCAAATGCAATATTCTATGAAGCATGCGTAGCAACTTGCGCTCCATAAGATTGTACGTCCATAGGAGTGTTCATGTTTTCCTTTTCTTTACGTGTAGATGTAAGATAATGACGAATATACATAGCCTTTGCTAAAGCCAATACAGAAGAACCACCATCCTAGCCAGTCTCTTCTTGAAGAATAGTTTTTATATCATTGTAAAGCTATTCGAACTTATAGAAGCCAACCTTGGCGTTCTCCATAAGTCCATCGAATGATTGCATTGCAAGCTCATCAAAACCAAGTAAAAATGATACTCTTGCTTTATTACGTCTAGCTTTACGCTTCTTTCTATAATGCTCTCTAGCTTTATCTCTACGGCGTTTGTATTCTTCAGCATGTTTCTAAAGCTCCTCTGTAGTAGCTGTACGATTCTGCTACGTTTCTGTTGGATCTACAACTTGCTTAGCATACTCATTAATATCCTTTACGTCTTCTTCGGCGGCTTTTAACATATCGTTCTGATAATCTTCCGTAAGCTTAGTAACGGCATCACCAGCGTATATATCAGACAGCATCCAGTCGATGTTTTCGTTTTGCTTATTTGCATCTATTATCTTAGTAATACGTTCATTAAGCTTACTCTTAGAACCATCTTTAGCCGCAGCTCTAGTATGCTCTTCTGGCTTATATTTATCACCAAGTTTCTACTTTAGCTCTGCCTACTTTCTTTGATATCTAAGTTCATCTGGATTATACTCGAGATTTCCATTGTCGTCGCGCGTAATACCTTCTGTATGGATAGACAATGTAGAGTTAAGTAATGATTCGTTAGCCGTGTACATAGCTCTAGCCTATTCAAGCTCTTGGATCTCATCATCATTAAAACCAACAGATTCGCTAAAGTTATTTAAGAATTGTAAAGTCTATTCATCGGTAGATTTCTCGTCAAAATTCTTATAAGCTTTAGCTAGGCTTTGCTTCGCACGAGCAATCTATTTATCTATATTGGCCTACAATAATTTAGCGTCAGGTCTAACGGTCTTTAAACCAAGCTTATCGTGAGCAAATTTAAATATATCATCAATAGAATTTATCTTAGCCTTAAGTGTAAGTAAAGCCTTCATTCTATTATGAGCTTCAGAATTTCTCTAGAAGTTATTTATGTGTCTAGCATGTTCTTCTTTCTGAGAGTTTTCTACAAATCTTTCACCGTATTCGTTTGCTTCATCTTTGATAGATTCTTTGTATTCTGCTACAGATTTTTCTACTTCTTCTTGAGGTAAAGCTGCTGTGTCAAGAGATTTCTTGTACTCTTCTACCTTTTTATTAACGTAAGATTCAATAGCCTTTGTCTTTGCTGTGGCTGCATTTATAGCAGACAGCATAGGATCCCTTGACTACTCCTATCTATTAACAGCTTGTTCTACCTGGTTCTGGTAACCCTACTGTCCGTAAATCTACTGAAGTCTAACTTCAGCTTCCTACTAAGCATTTCTGTTATCGGCTAACTATTGTTCTATATTAGCTCTATCAGCTATAGCTACATTGTATTGCTCTGTGCCTTTATTAATACCTTTAAGACGATATTGCTGTTCGATCTACTTGTTGTTTACGAGAGCAGATATACGCTCTACATTAGACTATAAGTCATTCCAATACTATTCGCCAAAACGTGGCCTCTCTCGCTTTAAATCAGCCTCTCTGAGCTATTGTATTTCTGCGGTCAACTAATTATACCTTCCTTTAGAAATTTGGTCTGAGATAACAGAATTACTAGCTCTATTCATTTTTCCTTGTTCCCTATCGAGAAGAGCGCTGTGCATTATAGCATCTTTTACTTGAACAGTATTCTTAATATCGTTAGCAGCGTGATAGATATTCATGGCTACCATAGGATGCATACCACCCATAGCAAAACCACCTCTCCAGTTTGACAGTATCTCCATATCATTGTAGAGCTCAGATTCACCAAGGCCAAACATACCTTTATAGAAATCCGCTACCTATTTGCTGTAAGCCATATCCTGGAACGCAAGATTAAGTAAGTCAGCTGATCCGTATCCATACGTTTTAGCGAATTCTTCAGCAGCATTAGCGCTCAACTGCTGTATAATTTCTTCATTACCTTCAGATGCTCTATCTATAATACCTTTTCTAACAGTATTAATACCATATTTGTTAAGCATCTTAAGAGTGGCAATTGTATTAGGGTTTTTTACAGCGGCTTTTAACAGTTTTCTCTTTAATGTTTTTGCTCCAACCATTGTAGCTAAAGCTTCAGCTTTCTTTGCAATAGCCTCACTGGCCATTACGCCAGCATCCTTAAGAGCTTGTGGCATTATTTCTTTAGCAAGGCCTTTAATACCTCTTGCGGTTTCTCCTACTGCGGCACCAACACCAGCACCAACATAGTGACCAAGAACTCCGCCACCAAGCACATCCATTGTTGTAGAGCCAATTTTAGCTCCTGTTTTACCAGCTGTACTTGTAAGAGAATTAACATACTGTCCAGCCTATGCAAACTTGCTTTCAATAGCGCCATTTAAACCAGCAAGAGCATAGTCTGTTCCTATTACTAGTCTACCAGCTTTACTTGTAGCAAGTTTGGCACCAAGCTTAGTTGTTGGAAGCTTGTACACAGCTTGTCTGTATAGATTAGAAAGACTGTTACCAGGTTGTACATACGATATAACGTTTTGTACAACTTCGGTACCCATAGTTCTGGCGTTATCTATCATAAACTACTGCTCAAGACCTTTTGTAGTACCAAGTTTAGATTTAGATAAACGAGGATCGTTACTTTTTGTAACACCCATCAAATAATCTCCAAGAACTTTTTCTTTACCTTGTTGTGTACTTAGGTCATATCTAGCCTCAGCATCTTTCTTAGACATACCGTTCTACATCGCAAATTTTACAGACTGCTTTTGTAAATCTTTATACGATGCAGAAATACCTTGTGCTTTACCGAAGGCTTCCTATGCTTCATATTTATTGAGATTCTACTGATAATTCTATGTCCAACGTTGAGCAATTTCAGCGTAGTTCTCATCCTATGCACCCTGTAAATTAAATGGGAGTGCTGCCGCATTAGCTGCATTGTACAATGCAAAACCAGCTTCCGGATGTCCTGCTGCGCCTAAAGCAAAAGAACCAATAGTACCAGCAGTTGTAATAAGATTACCTATATTACCTGTATCTGAAGACCAAGAAGAACCCATTTGCTGTGGTAAATTCCACAACCAATAATCAGGTGTTAAAAGGTCGTCGTTGGCATGTATGTTGGCAAGATTCTCAGCATGTTTACTAACATTCCAAAAGTTTTTCCACTTAGAAGCTATACGCATTTGGTCATCAAGAGTTTCTTTGTAATCCTTGAGATCCTATTCTCGTTTAGCTTTAAATTGATTGGCTTCAATCTCTTTTTGATCCAAACTCATTCCTTGGTGGGCTTTCTCGAATCTATCAGACAACTGTTTGTTATAATTATCAAGCCAATCTCTAGCCATCTACTCTTTAGATCTACCAGTGCCATCGAATGCGTCATTTGTTGCAGCAAACATCTTTGTTACAGCAGCTTGAAATCCTTCCCACATAGATGTATGATCTTTCATCCATGTAGCTTTGTACGCGTCTGCAAGCTCGTTAAGATCTTTATCTTGCAACTGGTCATAAGTCTTAAGTAAATCCTATCCTAGAAGATACGTATCCTTCCACGCGTCACCTTTAACCTAAGCTTTAGGATTAGCTTTAAGGTAGTTCCACTGATCTTCTTTTGATTTTAAATCTCTTTTTAATCGCTCTCGTTTAGCCCACGCGTCCGCTTTAGCTTGATCTGTTTGTGCGAGAGCAATCTTACCCTTTGTGCTTTCAATTCCAAGATCGCTAGACTGAGATGAGAATAAACCAGCCCTCTATCCAATATTAAATAATGTTTCTCCAAGCCCATCGTAAGATCCAGTTAAAGGAGAACCCATAGAACCAAATATTGCGTGCAGTGGACTCTTTAGATATTCTTGATGAAGAGCTTCTTCTTCGAGTTTAGATTGCTTCTCTTTCTCTACATCAGAAAGCATGTCTTCAGAATCATCTTGAGCATCAATCTTTTGTCTGTTTGACTGATATTGTTTCTTGTACAAGCTGTCAATATGTTTATTCCAATCATATTCGGCTATAGCGTCTTTCTATCTCTGAATAGATTTTTGACTAGGCTTATACCAATTTCCGTGCGGCATTATATCGGATTCCAATCTTGAACCAGATTGTCTTGATATATAACTTGGTACATTAGCCTAAGTCCTTTTATTAGGAACGGATTTGCGTTGATTTGGTAATGTTATACCAAATCTTTTAGCCTATCCTCTAAAATAGTCCTCTGCTGGGGACTTAAGTAAATTGTAATTTGCCATAATTTAATTAATTTGCTTTATTAGATGCTTTTCCTATATATCCAGGTTTAACTTCAACCCAGATTGTTTGTCCAACGGTTCCTGCTGATTGATTATTGTTTACAGATATAACGTTAGCCTTAATGTAATATTTACCAAGCTTTTTGTTATATGTAGGACCTGATGTTACTGTTGCTGTAATCTTTCTTCCAGGCTTCTTGTAAAGTCCATAGTTAACACTATTAGACCTGCCTTCATTTAACTTTTTAAATGCTCCAGATCTAGCTATGTGCTGTCCATCGTTAACAGTAATAATCTACTGTTTTGTAGATTGTGTCTACTTGTTATCACTATCACCCTATGATTGAGACTATGTATATTCATTCCATTGTGCATCTGGATCTGCAAGCGTTACACCATTAGCTCTAAGGTTGTCTATTGATGTTGATACTGGAGTATAAGGCTACTTTCTAGCTACATCAAATATAGTCTTATAATTAGATCCGGAAGAGCTACCGCCACCAATATTATTGGCAGACCTTCTAACATCATCAGCATATTTGTAATCCAAAAGTGCTTTTTGACTAGCAAGATCTCTAGCAGACTTCTTAGCATCAAGCTAATCTGCAAGTATATTCTAATAGTTTAATAATGAATATTTATTAGGATCCCAGGCTATGTTTTTCTTGCCTTCCCAAAGCTGCGCTACAGTGCCTTGTAGTTGCTGTTTAATCTAATCATCTGTAGGGTTGGATACACCGGCCTACTGTAACTGCTATTTGGCTTTATCGTAATAATATTCTCCAGCAGCTGTAGATATAACAGACGGAATAGCTTTTCCAGCCGTATCCATAATCATCTAATCTGTAATACCAGTGTAATCATTCTTTGGGTCATACTTGTAACCCATAGCTTCAACTTGTTGCTATGTAAGGTTGCTTGGTTTGAGTACACTGTACGGAATTTTTGTGAGATCTTCGAGTGTATCCATCTTTGTAGGTGCTAAAGTGTTCCAGTTCTATGTATATGGATCAAATTTATCATAATCCAATCCATATTTCTACATTTGCCAATTAAGCTAATCTTGGGTAAGTTTTCCTTCTGCTACCATTGAGGCTGCAGCCTTCTAGAATGTCTTCATATTATCAGCATCTGTTTTCCATTTAGAGATCTTATCATAAGGAACTTCTCTAATAATTTTAGCTATATACGCTCTTCCTTCTGCTGATCTAAGAGGATCTATACCATTCTAATACATATAGTCAATAGCTTTGTTTACTCTTCCCTTAGTCTAATCGTAATATGCTTTATTAAGCTCTGAGCTAGGACTGTACAGATCACCAAACTCCTTAGCAAACTCTTTTTGGTCCTGTACAGCCTAGTTATATTGTTCTCTTGCAGCATTGATGTATTGCGACATCATATTGCTGTCCAGTAGGTCTATAATAGGGACTGCTACTGGTTCGTCGTACATTCCTATCATTTTTTCTTTCTATTAAAATTCATTCCAGATATTTCCTAACTATCAGTACCAGCAATTCTTTTTTGTTTAGTTTGTAGCTACCACGGCCCATTTGCACCGAAATTTCCAGTTATATCGCTCATGAACCCAATAAGCCGAGGATCTACTGTTCCGAATTTAGCTGCCTAATTATCCTCTTGTGAATTGCCCCAGTTTACCCAATGTTTGCCCGAATCTGCAACTTTGTCTAGATCTACAAACCAATATTTACCGTAAGGAGCATTAAGTTTATTTATAGAATAGTCATCATATTTCAAGCCTAATACGCCTCTATTGATACCAGTGCTTTGGTAAGGAATATTTGGAGCACCAGAAAATGGAGAATACTAACTAGGCGTCCAACCTGGAGCAATATTGCTAATCTGATCTCTCAACGCCGAATACTTAGGCTAAGTAGATCCACCTGTTACTGCACTTTTTGTATCATTAGCACCTATGCCGTATATTGCTTTTAACGCATCTTTCTTATTATCGAGATCTTGCTGATACATATCAAGCACATCTCCATATTGCTTATTCTTAATGCGCTGAGATAGCCATTTCTGACCAATAAGACCTAGATTTGATAAGTGTGTTTCAATACCCTTAGTCTTAGCACCATGTGCCCTATTGTAAGCTTCCCACGCATACTGGTTAGCAGCTTGTCTTCTAGCAGCATCTTGACCTCCTTCTTCCAATGCAGCAGTAGCCCAATTTTGTCTATACTTATTATTTTGCAAATCAGCATTATTGAGTACATCAGCTACATTTCTAGCATTACCTAAGGCAAGAGCTACTCTACCTGCCTGTCTCTATCCTCCAGTATATCCACCATCCTGCTGCATTCTGTAGTATGCTGCTCTGTCATTTTGATTAAGACTCTACAACTAATTGTAAGGATTAATTCTTAATCTATTAAGTGTTTGTAATGCAGACTAACCATATCTGTTTGCAGCATAGATATTTGGCATCAATGGATTTTCTTTCATCCAATGATTAAGCATCTGCTTTTCAAGAACAGCAGGAATCATATATCCTGTATCAAGCATAGCATTCGATACCTTTCCTTTTCCGGATTTGACCCAGTTGTTAAAAGAGTCTTTTACTCCTTCCCACATATTCTTACCATTAGCGAATCTATCTTTACCACAATTAGCTTTAAACTAAGCCGCATAATCTTCGATCTAATGCTATTTCTCCTACCTGTCTGTAATATTCTTCATCGCCTATAAAATAGGGGCTTTAGCGCGCTCTAATTGAGCGCTTTGAAGCTGCATTGTCTGCTTTGACAACGAGCTCATGCTTGGCTTTTTATTTGCCTTCTTTTCAATATCATTATACATTTGTAATCTAGCTGTAAGTGGCGCTATCTATTGTGAGAACTTCATACCGTTAGTCCAGTCTATATCGTTTCCAGCTATTACATTTCTATCGTCTTGTCTAACAGAGCTAGGCTGATTATCTACACCAACCTTTCCCTTAGTTACAAGTGTACCGGTACCATTAGTGTAGTCTATAATAGACTCACCTTTACCTACCATACTATTAGTTGGACCAACCTAATAACCATTAGGAGTCCATACTTTCTATTTTATCATACCTTAGCTCTATTAATTCGTTTTCTTAATTTTAAATCCTTTCCCCTATTAGCATACAGAACTCCACCAGTTGTATTGTAATTATTTGCGTAATAATTATTTTCTAATCCAACAGTGTCAGCTGAAGCCATATTAGCAGAATTTATAACATCTGTCTGTATTATAGCGTTCTTTCCAATTCTATTCTATCTTCTTCTAGCTCTTCTAGCTCCAAACAAGCTTCCTATTCCGCCTATAATACCTCCAATGATTCCTCCGGCAACTGTTCCTAAGCCAGGAATAATTGAGCCTATAGCAGCACCTGTTGTGGCTCCTGTAGCAGTGCTTGATACTGTATTATTCAAACCAGTCTTAGATACATCGTTATAAGCAGCTTTTGTGTCTGCTACATTCTATCTTGTGTATCCTATTCCATTTATCGAACCTTCAGTAGTTCCAGCCTAATTCATCATCTCGGAACTGCCGTGACTATAGTTCGCCATTCCAGAATAATTTGAAGCAAGTTTGAATACTCCACCTATAGCCTATCCATATGGTCCAGGTATTTTTGAAGCAAGATCACTAAACTGTCCGAGAGATTTCGATGCGCCATTAGTAAATTTAGAGCTCTAGTCAAACGCTCCACCAATTGCGTTTACCATTGTTGGACCTACTTGTTTTATAATCTATCCAGCAATAGGACCGAAACCAATGTTTATCTTCCCAGGACCTCTCATGTTGTTTAATTCAGAAGATGTAGGAACTTTTATTTTTGGTTTATCAACAAAGCTTGGCACATCGCCACCACTTATTCTGTTTATTGAATCAGATAATGAGTCAGTACCTGTATTAAACTTAGGAATATTGTTTATTCTTTTTCTCTATCTTAAATCCATGATGCTCTAAATTTAGTTAGTATATACTATATAGCAACATTTGTATTAGGTTTGTTATCCTACATTTCGCATACAAGGTATTTACCCCTCATTCTTGAGCCGTATGCATTAGCTCTATTATCTCTAGGAATAGCATACTTGTAATTATGCTCTCTTATAGTTATCTTTCCATGTAGATCATCTTCTGATTTCATTCCAGAATCAGTAGACCATTTATACTCTTTAGATAATCCAAAATAACAATCCCTATCTTTTTTATCGTCCTATATATCAATATACTAGAATTCATCTTGAGGTGTAATTATTTCTTGATTGTCAAATACTTTGGTTGCTGTAGGAATGCTATTCACAACATACTTAATGTAAGTAGGTAATATCTTCTCCTCCCAAGATGTTGTATACTTATTGTCTGCATCCCACTGTGCAATTTTTATATCTCCGTTTATATTCTTAACTAGCAGAGTTTTATTACTAAACTATATAGCTCCATCAAACGGTATTGTATAAATTGAAGGGAATGCTTTTGCTGCTTCATTATATACAAATGAATCTTCTCCAATTACCTTACATATAACCTCGTTGTTTCTGTTATCGAAGAACAATGTCGGATCGGAATCTTTATCCTAATACTTGTATAATATATTCTGAGCTTGCGATCCTTTGCTTAAAGGATATACTCCCTATCCATCAAATGATCTAAGCTCCTAGTTATGGTGATCAAACCAATATAGCGTAGAACTAGACTGAGTATCACATAATTCATCATTATGCATACCTGCTGTTTGATCAAGGTAATCGTATCTACTAAGAACTCCACCAGTACCAAGTATTAACTATGTACCATTTGTGCTATCAGTTATAGCTCTTTCATTAACAGATAACAAACCTGTAGCCATCTACTGCCAGAATACAAGCCATTGCTTATAGGTTCTCAAACCTGTTATTTTACCATACTTACTATCTACATCAAGGTAATTTGAACTCTAGAACTTAGTCCAACTATCAATGTGCTCGTTGTCTTCTTTTAACATAGAATATCTACACATATAATCAACATTCTTATTAAAGTCTTCTATATTTGTAGTGTCAAAAGCAGCATGAATTCTACTATTGTTTTCTGCAGCATATGTTGTGTTAAACAAGTATTCTGGCTCAGTTTGGGTATACATATTGTTTACGTTAGCAGGCTCAATCTAAATCATTGATGCGCCTTCGTTTGTAGAGTTCTTTGAGAATTCATAACCATATGCAAATCTACAATTTATATTAGATTCTACTGGTATAGCGTATCCAAGCATCATTGAAGGTGACCTATAATCACTATAATCTCTACTAGCCCTATCATCCTTTCCTTTCAAGAAGTTGCAAGTAGCTTTATGCATTGAGGTATAATCAAGTACAGATATGTAAGTATCACCATCGAATACTGCGTTCCACTCATTTGCTTTTGTAAAGAACTGACCATCAGATCTATATGTGCTAGCAGTTATTGATTTCTCTGTACAACCATCATACGGAGTTACTGTTTTTCTTATATTACACAACACAGTTCCAGGAATACTATTAATATTCACTTTATAATAGCTTGAAAAAGAATTGAATTCCTATAGATTGTTGTTAACGTTTTTATAATAAGACTATGCCCCAAGAATACTATTGAACAACATATTTGCGCAATCGTTTTTCATTGATAACAAAGCACACCTACCTCCAGTACTAAACGGGAATCTTAGGATATATCCAGGATTATCATCTCCTATAACATCGCCCTAGCCTGCACCATCTACCATATCGTGCGCAATCGTCGTGTTGTCATCTCCTTCAATTCCTCCTTTATCTATAACAGCTCCATCACATCCATAAAATACAGTATTACAGAACTAGTATTTGCCTACAGAATCTATATGATTGTTATATTCTATTGTTGGCCACCATTTTCCATTTTCTTTAACATCTGAATTTGAGCCTTTTTCTAGGAACGTTCTTTTAATTACTTCGTTCCATTTTAACTCAGAAGCTATCTATATATCATCGATATCAGCAAGTTTTGTATTGTTGTCAATATGCTCATCAATAGAGCTTGGACCATAATCAATAAGATGATCAGTTGTTCCGCATATCCTTGTTCTTAACGAACATCCTTGTTCGTACAGTTTTATGTAAGCAAAAACCTTATCATCTATTTTGTTCATATCTGATCCAGAATACTTAATATTCTCACCTATCTTACCAGGGCTTAAACATGTCCACGTCTTATCTGATACATCGGCTTTGTAGTACATTGTTTTCAAATGTGCTGTAAGCATCTTGAGAATATATGGAGAAGACTTGTATTGATAATCAGTATATCCGCCACCACTCTTATTTGTATAGTACTTCCATTCATAGGATTTACCATCATTAGTCTAATCTGGTTTTGTATATATATTGGTATTTGAAATACCAGGGCTCATAAAATATTTGTTTCCAATATGCTTCTCTTTCTAGAACTTTCCGCTTTGGCCAAAAATATATCTAAGTGGCTCTAATTTAAAGTCTTTGTTATTTGTAAGTACTTTTATAGATTCTGGCTAATAAGTAGTTTCAGCTGATACAAACTAGAATATCTATGTATTACCAAAATTGGATGCGCATACTCTACCCGCAGCTCTTATCGCATTTGCATCTTTATCATCATTAGCAGGATTGTAGTTCTCTGTAAAATATTTAAATACAGATCCTTGAGCCACCATTGCGGTTGTAAGCAATCCGGTAGGGAAGTATGTAGTTCTATCTGGTCTATGACATTCAGGTGTGCTATATCCTACTATTGGCTTACTAATAACACCCTATGCTATTGATGCTATATCCTACTCTCTTCTCTAACATCTTACAATTTCGTATCCAGTACATCCTTCTGGCAAGTTCTTAACATTGAATGCTACACCAAGAGGAATTGATGCTAGATCGTACATATTGTTGTAATGTGATATGAAAGTATTGAAATACTTGTCATATAAATTTGGAGTACGAATATCTGCTATCCATTTTACAGGGCTAGGGCTTCCTGTTGAGTCGTATAGTATAATACCGTATCTATACAATTCGTTTCGTTTAAGAGACCTTGTTACCCATGAGTTATTAATTCTACCCTCTTCTGTAGATATCTCAATGTCGGCTTTCTAAAGGCCGTTCTTATTAACAAAATAAAGAGTTGGTCTATCCTATGTATTCTTAACCTTAAGAACGTTCCACATTGTTCCAATCTCATTTGATCCAGTAGTACTGCAAGTATCAATAGGAATGTATGTAACTGTAAATCTCCAGGAAACATTTACTCCTGTTCCTCCGTAGAAATTATCTTTATCATATATACAGTACGAATCACTAAGATAGTATTGCTTGTTTATATCATTATATGGACTATAAGAGTCTCTTTCGATATATCCGTTACTTATAGATAGCTCGTTAAGCTCAGACCATTTGTATGTTACCTTTTGATCTCCGGATGTATTCTACAGAACTATCTATCCTTGTCCATTTGCTCTAAATGATCTAGCATCCCATTTTTTAAACAGATCAGTATCAATAAAAGTTGATCTTTCCTATATGTTTGCAGCAAACAATATATTATCCTTGCTTTCTATAACCTTTGGGATAATATGTACACCAGACATACTGTTGTATTCTTCTATTGTTATGGTGTCCAAAGCTTGTTGACCTGTATCATTTACAAAGAAATCTCCGTTTCTGTTTGGTTCGTACGCAGAGTCGTATATAACTTCGATTGTTGGCAGCTAACCGTTAATCTATACTGAGATTCTATATATCTTTATTCTGTTAAGAAAAGAATAATCAGTTTCTGGTTTAATTAAAATCTGAACACCACAATTAGTTTTTTTATCAAACTAATCAGTCTTTATTCCTAATACGTCCGTTCTATCTGATGGTACATTAATAACAGGTATAGACTAACAAGCTGGAGATATATCTGTAGATACTCCATGATTGCTGTATATCTAGTACGAGTAGCTTACGTAAGATGTCTTAAGGGTTCCGTCTACATATTTAACAAACTTAGGTTTCTGAAATATAATCTTTGGATAAGACTATACTGTGTTAAATGATGTGTTATTATAGCTGTATAACTTCGCTATATTGAAAACCATTATAGGATTGAATCCTGTAGCAACATATAATTTGATATTATCATCACCCTCGTATTTAAATGTAATTGATACATTCTTAGGCCATTTTGATCTATCTGTAGGCCAATCTATAAGTTCTGATCTAAATATATTAGATATATTCTATATTTCTTTTACAGAGCTATCAGTATCACTATCTTGACCAATTTTGTTATCAAAGCAGGATATACAAAACTCTGGCTTATTTCTTTTCTCTGATATGTATATAATTACGCCTCTATCTCGTACTGCTCCTGTAGCTAATATTCTCTCTACCTTTTCGTCAATTATTGATCCAACCTACTTTATTCCATTTATAGGTTTAATGGATCCGTGTTGATTTGTAGAATCGAATGATAGTACTCTAATATTCTTAGCCTCTAAGTAACTGGTGTTTTTTACTCTATCTAAAGAGCTATCACTATCTATTCCTGTTACAAAGCTATTTACGAATGTATTATTATCAGTAGCCATAGTAGTAATCATTAAAGTTTAACTATCTCTTTCCGACGTTATTAAACAGCGTGTCATCAGAATCCCAGTCTGGAATAAGTTTTGTCCACTCGTTCTTTATTGAAGACATTTCACTTTCATTAGGCATCATAGCTTCTGCATATGCTTGGTTTCTATAAAAGTTCCACTGCTATTGCATGTAAAAATAAGTATTCTAGTTAAATTTCACCTTACCTCCAAGCTAACCTTTTAAGAACTTAGGAAAGTTAAGCTTCATCATTACGTACCAATATATCGCTTCTTGGTATGAAGCTAAATCTGGGATAAGAGGATAGCCTCTTTCATCAGTAGCAATTGCTTTATACGAAAGTTTTACAAATCCCTTGTCTTTGTTAAATACTATCCAACCAGGTTTAATCCAATATGTTGGCTCATTAACATTTTTGTTGTTTAATACGTTTAATACAGCTGTTGAACAATTAATACCTAACAACTAAGATCTATGTGTTATTAAAGGCTATCTAGGTGGCTATTGTGGAGTATAACTAGGATTCTTATGAGCATTTGCTTTCAGTTTAAAAGAACTTTCATCCTTCCTTGCCTACATCCAATTTGTACCGTCTACAGAATATGCTACAGATGTAAGAGATTCTAGATCATCTGGTATAGGTATTTGATTCTCATGTATCTCAAATACAGGAACACAATCATCTCCAGACTCTTTCTATACATACTATACTGGTGCGCCTATTTTTTCAACAGCTTCGAATATCCATTCACGTATATCTGTAACCCGAATATTCTTTTCAGACATATCTGCATCAGCCATTATTTTAGCTATAACAGATTCACATTTTGTATACTTGAATATCATTTATGTTTATATAATCTTGTTTATTGAATATAAGTTGTGCTAGATGCCTTTTATTATCTCTTACAAACTGTATCTGATACATATATCTTTTCGGAAATGTTCTAGGTATCTTTGTCCAGTATAATCTGTATTTGTATCCATTAGAATGCTCGTTTAGGTGATATATCTTCTTACCTTCTTCTTTAGATGTTTTATAATCTACAGATAACGACTTTGGTGTATATGACTTTGGTTTATATTTTACTATACATATACTACCTAATCCATATGGCATTTTAAATAGCTGTGAGCGCTCTAAAATCTCATCCTTTACAACTTTATTAAACTCGTCCAATATGCGCTTATATCGCAAATATGGGACATTCTCATTGATTTTATTATACGCTCTATATATGTCTAAGATCGTATAACTCTTTTTATTCTTCCTTATCTTGAGGACCATTTGGTTTTACACTAGCTAATGTTGAATTGTTACTATTATCACTAGGTCTCTTAATCATAAATGCAAGCTCATTTGTAAGTATAGCTTTCTTTATGTCAGGGATCATCCAGCCTGGTATTGTTATATCATCTTCGGTGTCAGCGGTTTTAGATTCATCTATATATCCTGTAATGTATACAGAGCTTATTGAATCGACATCGCCTTCTACGTAAATATATCCATCATCAAACCAGCATACAGGCTCTGCGTAAGTGTATCTTCTAAAGTTGTGATAATGCTTTCTAAGCTTATGCATATACTGTATAACACAACCATTCTTATCACATACACTAACTATGTCATCAGCGCTTTTGTTTACTGTATATATTTTATCTTTTGTACGCTTAATAGTATCGCAGCAGCAATCTTCACAATCTACGTTCTTTTCTGTTTTATCTACAATAAGTTCAATTGGTCCAACAGTTGACTATAATGAATCATCTGGTTCACTTTCGTCGTTTTCTTTATCTTGTTCCTCTTTCTTCTTTTGTAAATAAGTCTTATATTGTATTATCCAAGACGCTACCTAATCCCTTGAAAGATCCTCACTTTCACTTATATTGTTATTACGAACAATAAGGAGAATATCATCTATTAATGTTCTAAGTGAAAAGTAATTCATATTGCTTCTATTATTTTAATACTATCTTCTTTAAGTAAATCATTTGTATTATGTATCTTATATTTGTATACATCCTTCTTCTTCCAATCGAATGTTATAAGTCTCTTAAAGAAGTTCTTCTTATTCTTATATTCTCTATGTTTATAGACGTAGAGGTACTATGTATTCTATACATCAAGTTTAATATTAACACTATCTTTACCGATTGTATAGTATACTTTAGTTAGAGGGTTATACTATAGACTATCTTTATAAGTAGAGTCTTTAATAATTGTTATAATATCACCCCCTACCCCCTTACTTTTATTAACGTTTAATATCTACTTTTGAGTTGCTGCTACCTGTATTTCGTTCTTTTTAACCTTCTGTATCTTTCTAATAGAATCTATCTACTATACAAGTTTATCATTATATTCTGACAACTTTTTTACATCTAGTCTTAAAACACCAGAAGCCTACTAGGCACCATATAAGGCATCCTAATAGGCTTCGATGTTATTATTAGCCATTTTAAGCTCCTCTGAGAGCCTATTAGCTTTGTTGTGGTAGAATATACCAGATGCTAAGCAAAAGGCCGTTAGAAGCCCTAAACCAGCGTTAAGCAGCAGCTTGTGGTTCTTCTTTATTGTTTGAATTAGCTGCTTCATTGTTTGTTAAATATTCTTTTAAATATGTTCTCATTTCTCCAAACTTGCCCTGTATATAAATAGATACTCCATAGATACTAGCAGAATAAACTAATGTTTGGGCTACAAACCCTAGTACTCCTGTGGAGATTTCACCCTATTGTAAATACTATATCCAAGTTAGAGCTTGACCGCTTAAAAACGCGAGACATGCGGTTGTGTACTAAATTTTCTCACGCCACGTTCCTGTTATCTTGCTCATTTAATCTCAATTGTTACCTTTCCTTTGGCGCAAGCATCCTTTATAATTGGATAAAACTTCGCTATGGTAGCTTTTGAGTTAAGGACCATTCCAACCTTTTTATTTTCACCAAGCAGTAGACACCCCTCTGTGTGATCACTTGAATTCCCATTGTGTATGCGGATACCTTCAAACGAAGGAATATTCATAAGCTGTGGTGTGTATTTCTTAAATCTAGGTGAATACGTCCACTTAATCTCGTACGTACCGTACGGAATAGCAGTTTTTCCTTTAATCTTTTTCTCTCCGTTATCAAACTTGCCGTCTTTATTAAGATCTCTTACGGTATCCTCCAATGTGTCACAGAAATAATTATCATCTATGTATAGCTTACCAATTGTATATGTTGGTTTTAAAGCTATTCTCTTTAATGTTAACTTCATAGTAATTAAGCTTTATAAACACCTTTTGCTGTTATGTTATAACTTGTAGAATCATCTTGATCTTTACGAAGATACTTCTAATCATTAGTTACTGCTGTAGGAAGATTATTAACTGTTTTTGTTAAAGATTTTAATGATGCCTCCAAGGTAGAAACCCTTGTTGTTAATGCATTGAGATCAGATATCAGAGCAAATTTAGCCTTTATTTTAGACCAGAGCGTATCTAGTCCAGTTTTACTAAGTACTTCCATTATTGTATCACGTCAACTATGCTCTCTGTTAAAATATAATCATTTTCAAATTTATATACATTTATCAATTCTTTATCAGTTGTATAAAAATACAACGGATGTACATATAGTCCGCTTCCGCCTGCTTTTCTTTCTACTTTAAAATCAAATGTATATGGTAACGTATTTATCTAAGTTAGATTATATAATCCATTTTCTTCGTCTCCAGTTATAGATGGAACGTTTCCATATATTTTATACATAAATGTTAAATAGCCATGTATATTTGATATATCCGTATTACCATTAATGCTATTTATTTTAATCTGCCCAGTATATATCGTCCCATTTTTATTAACATTCAACAACTATGCATCTATATTTGGCTATTGTATTGGGTCGCCACCATAACTATGACGTGCAAGCTAGTACCCTTTATATATATACTATCCATCTTTTGGTACAATTAAATTTGAAGTGCTCCATTTATCGTCACTTTCAGGATAAAAATAATTTGTAGCAACAACAGTTCCAGTTTTTAAATAATCATCATTGGTATTACCATGAACAAGACTTGTAAAAGATAATTGTTCTTTAAAATCATATCCAGAAATGTGAACTTTATGATCACTTTCATTATAGGATATACTTGCAGATGGGGTATTCTTAGTAAGCCTTAATATTTTATACGTTCTTTTTTCGTCAGGCTTAACCTAACCGCTATTATCTTCATCATTGAGCAGATTATCCTCAAAATTTATTTTTATTGCAGCACCATATGGAGACTAACACATTTGTTCTACAGTTTTACCTTTTACCTAAGATTGTGTATTTTTTACAGATTTATAAATATCCTTTAGTTTGTCAAAATTTACAAAAGACCAAGCTCCGTCATGACCGTATAAGGCACATCCGCTTCCAAACGCGTTTTCATAAAAAGGTGGATAATTACTGATACTACCTTTAGTGTATTTCATGTCATGTAATAAGAGATTAAGATTGCAATTTTGTATAGCAATAACATCACAATCAAGATCTATTATATTATTATCTGTTACACTTACCTAAAATATAGATTCAATTGTTCCGTTTATTGTTATTTTGCAATCTGCCTTTCCAACAGCATCGGCGTAAACTACGCCATCTGTTATATGAATATAGTCTGATCCACTTGTTACTTCATATGTACATGTATCAACAGTAGCGTTAGATGGGGTTAATTCGTATTTTATTTTCTAGCTCTGACCAACCTGTATAATAATATTTGTAACATGAACACCAGTTGGGTCTACTCTATTATCAACGCATTCAAAGAAACACACAAACTCATTACTTACCTCAGTAGAAGGAACAATAGAGGTTAACTTTTTATCAGCAGCTGTAAGCAATTTATCAATATCAGCTTTAGTAGCAAGCTCGCCTCCAATATTTGTAGTTCCTTGTACAAATGTTCCGTTTATAATTGCTTTAGCCTCTTCAATAGAGAGGTATTCATAATTATGTTTATAAATTGACTCTTCCATAAATACCTCCTCTATTAACTTGCTGCTTCTTTATAAGCAGCTTTAACCATAATCTTCTTACTATCCTTAGGAATAATATATTCTGTTCCACTTGTCTCCCACAGACAGCTATCTTTATATTCTCTAAGAATTGACTCTTTAAGATCCTGTAACAGCTATGTAACTTCTGCCTTGCTATATGTCTAGCTCTTTGTATAAGATGTATTCTTGGTAATACTTTTAATATGCTCATTAATAGTTGCGTTGCTATTAATAACCTAGTCAATAGCAGATGTAATCCATTTGCCATTGCTATAGATAAGTATGTTATTCTCAGATGAGGCAGGGAGAACATACTGCAACATATTCTTCACAAGGCCAACTGTAAGAACGTCTGTACTAGCCTAACCTGATGGTGATGTAGCAAGTCTAACGCTTCCATATTTGGCTGTAGTAGCATTAGGGACATCAAGGGTACCACTAACTGAAAGATTATTAAGGATGGTATCTCCATCAACTCTGAATGAGCCACCATTCTCTACCTTTAACAAGTTATGAACTACAAGGTTATTAGTATCAATATTAAGTGCCTGGAATGTACCCATAACCTCAATATCGTTTGTGATAATCTTATGGTCTACAACCAATCCATTAGGAGTTCCATGAGCTCTAATAGTACCGTTAAATGTAACCTAATCCTAGAATGTTGAAGAGCCTTTTACAGAAAGAGATTTCTCTACAGCCATATTGCCCTGGAATGTAGAGTCTCCTGTAAATACGGCAGATTCAAATGTAGGATTCTTGGCAAACTTTGTAAAGTCGTCACGCATAGATCTGTTTACAGCTGTCTGGTTCTTTCTATAATAAGAGTCCCAGATTTGCTCAGCATCAGCTACAACATTCTCTGTAGTAACATTTACAAGTTTACCATATATTTTAATATCTTCTTTCTTTGCTTCCATAGTTATTAAGCTTCAAGTTTAATATAGAAAATATCGCCACCAGACTTAGTATTAGCACTCATTGGGTTAGGACAGCAATAATAATACTTGCTATCATTCAACTTCTACTGATACTTTGTGAGAGGTACATATATAGCTGAGTTAAGATCTGTTGTACCATTATCTGTGATGTTTGCAGCATAAGCAATAGGTCTACGTGTAACAATCCAAAGATACTGTCCATCTCTTGTATTCTCTACCTGTACAGGCTTTGTAAGGTCATCAACTCTCTTAAGATCGTCTGTGTTAACAGCCTCTACACCTGTGGCTGTATAATGCTCCTGGCTCTTATCTTCGTATGACTGATCGGTTCTATCAAATCCTACTTCTGTATCATCCTCAACGTTAGCTGCAAATGGTCTAACAGGAAGATAGCCAATATAATCATAGTCTCCACCAACAACAGTTACATTAAAGCCTGTTGTAATATCATTGTTCTTAGCCTTTACAGTTACGTAAGTACTACTTGTATTCTCCTGGTTAATAGCTCTGATAATACCAGTTTCCTCTTCAATTGATATAACACTAGACTTAGTAGCAACGAACTAAAGTTTTTCATAAGGCCAATTACCAGGAGTATATTCGAGTACAGAACCATTTTCAAGCTCTACCTCTATGATATAGTAATGATCTTTCTTATCCTGCTCTCCAAGTCTAATCTGATTACCACCGTACAGATACAAGTCGTGAGTCTTCACTCTTACATCAATGATATTCTTGTTGAGAATATCGTCTTTATCTACATCAAGCGTAATATCTCCACTTGCTCCAGTATTGTCATTTACAAGCATAAGCACTTCACCATAATCCATTGTATATGTATGAAGGTCTGTCTTACCCCAACCTGGTTCGTACATCTCGGCTACAACTACAAGTTTGTATACTCCGCAGAAAAGCTGATCCTTAGCAGGGAAGTAGCACTGAATGCTGTTAGCCTTAGGAAGAACCTTAGAGTACGCTGTATAGCAGAACTTATCATCGTAACCAGCAAGTGCTCTATCAAATGGCTTGCAATATGCAGGTGGCATACAAGGAGCTCCTGCGCAAGGATTGCATCCTCTACCGCTTAATCTACAGTCGTGATGATATGGTCTACAGCAGCGTGGGTATGCATGATACTGAGGGCATCCACATCTATCAAAGCAAGGATGACCATACATATGTGGATCATTGCAACATGTCTCACCGGTATAAAAGTCTGCTACAGATGTGTTTATCAAATAACAAGCTAATTTCTTAATACTAGCCTAATCGTATGTTCTAGGACCACGAAGAGTTAGATTTAATCTAATATCGTTTCCAATTCTAATCTTTTGCATATTATAATATGTTTAAAAACAAAAAAACCGAGATAGGGTAAGAACCCCACCCCGGTATTTAAATTAATACTTTGTACCGTCGTACGCAGTTGAATTACTAACTGGGTTAGCGATGTTCTGACGAGTAGCAACCATCTTGCCCAACTTAGCCAAGAGACCATCACCGATCTCTGCAGCACCAATCTCGGCACCATTGTTAGAAGCATAGATTTCTACTGTCTGCTTTGTTCTACGCCAGAGATCGTCAGCTGTACGATACTGGTTCTCGAACTCGATAGTAATACCACCGTAATGGTTGTCAATATTTGTAACCATATTAGGCTGTGGGTCATACCAGCAGCAACGGTGAAGTACACCCTGGTAGTCAAATGCTGAACGCTCGCGATCACGTACAAGCTTTGCTGATGCAGGATAAGTTACACCTTCCTGCTTAACGAACTTAACACCAAGATCATACTTGTTATTAGCTGCCCAACCTGGAGCCTGTGGATTCATCCAATAAGCATTTGCATCAAAGCGAACTTTTGCATAAACATTCTCTGTTACAGCCTGCTCATCATCGTCATACTTCATTGCCTCAAGCACGAGCTTAGTACCATCAATCTTTGCGTATACACGCTGACGCTTTGAAGCACGTACGATATCCTTAACAAGTCCCTGCATAATGTTCTGAATACCATCACCAGGCATTGTTACATAGCTATAAGACTCAGTCCACTTACGATAACGCATAGGCATATCCTTGAAAGTAAGGCGAAGTACTACAGGACAACCACCTGCTGAAAGAATATCCAAAGTCTCTGCAGGAATTGTAGAGAAATCCATTGAGATTGTATCCTCTGTATCCTCCTTATAATCGAGCTTTGTAATAGACTTAATGTCTGCTGCGTTGATGATATTAGACCACTTAACAACAGGGATGTATGTTACATTACCCATCTTGTCAGCCTTCTGGAAACTATCACTAGTTACAACACCGATCTTAAATCTATCGCAGTTCTCATCAACTGCATAAATATCCTCAATGTTTGAGCCATCCTGAGCAGCTGGATCGCAATTCATAAATACGAACTTACCAACCAACTCTTTAAGATCACCCTTCTTCTGCTTGCCTGCAAGCTCTTCCTTTGTAGCGAGTGTATCACCACCCTTATTTGATACCAATACGGTATTTACATATGTAATCATAATATATTAATTTTTTCTACTCACCCTAATTAATCATACTGGACCTAACCAGCTGGGCTTTCCACGTTAAAATTATTCTTATCTTATTCTTGAGTACTAACTTCCTGAGTAATAGTGCGGTATCTTTCATCTTTCTTGTTTTCGAGATACATCTGTGCTGCTATTTTAATTATCTCAGGCATTATAATATCCTCGAAATCATTGTACTCATCATATGGTTTTTCGAGGGTTATCTCTTTAGGCTTGCGCAAATAACCTAAAGAATATTTATATATTTTGTACTATTTGTCAGTTAATAGTTTACATCCATCATTAACACGAACTCTTAATGGTCTAGCTCTGTGGTATCTATAATGGAAGTCAGTTAAACTATTATTGACTCTATACATAAAACTATCCTAAGTGCACTCAAACATACACGTGTTAATCTTATTGTGGTTTTGCAAATCAGATATAACAACATCTTCGTTAAGAGCGAACATAAAATCATTAGGATATTGCGCATAATATGAGGTATAAGACGGTTCTGATTCGTCTACCTACATATTGTCACTTTGATAGACAATTGTTTGATACAGCTTAATTAAATCGTTTCTACGCTTCTCATTCTATTCGTATGACGTACCGTGAACGATATCTCCATTAAACCTAGTTTTAACAAACTTGGCTACAGCCTAATTAAGCCAGAATAATGATTCGTCTGTAGAAGGCTTCTATACTGGGTCTTCAAACTTATTAATTTCTCTTTCGAGGCTTACCAATATATCTATATATCTCATTACTTATCCTCCTATTCTTGTTGTGCTTTCTACTATTGCTATTTACCTCCAAGCTATAATCTGAATTTGTACTAAGTTATATACATATCTACAGCTCCTGAAACTATGTCTTCAAAGCAGCTATAAGGTAATTCGCAATAACTATGTACAGCTCCAGTTGATTTATCCTAATCATTAAACTTCATCACATTGAATGCGTATGGGTAACAATAGTATGTAAGATTTATACTAGATATATGCGTATAAGTATCGTGTATGAGTCTGATTGTGGTATTTTGATTATTCTAATCTAATACTACCAATGGCTTCTACAGAACACCTTTCTAGTTATAGGTTACATCTAAAAACCTAACAGCCAAATCTTGCTTAACGTTTAGATTATCAAGATATACAGGCGTGTCTAAGGTTTTGTTACTTTTATAAGTTCTATCTACGACACTATATGAAGTAATATACATAGAATAGTCTGCAGGTAGATCAAACTCTAACTAGCAGTTATCTACTTCATTTGAAGGTTTGATATCTTCATGTCTAATAAGATTAGACAATATGTCGTGAATTTTATTATCTTGCCTAGTACCACTTTGTGTCTAACCTTCGGCTACATATAAAGTCTTTACATACTAGGATTGATATTCACTTAAAAAAGAATATATTGTATCGGTATCAAGTTTGTCTTCTATTGCGAACTGTGGATACATTTCTGTTATCCTTCTTTCAAACTCAATACCAAGCTTTCTAGTTTGTTCTTGCGTCATGATTCTAGTGGTCTAGTGTTTATTTTAGTAGATAATCTACTGGATTCTACAATCTCAGTAGACATTATAATTGCTAAATTAACAAGCTCTTCAGCCATAGCGTCATTTATCTCTAGTTCCGTATCTCCAAAATCAACTAAGCTTGTACCTTTTACAAACTTGTTAGGAGCCTTTATATATGTTACATCTAACACCATATCGCCGCTGTTGTTTTTAACGTCATACGGATCAATTAAAACATGTATGCGCTTATTATCTATGTAACATACTGGGTTCTTAACCCAAGGTAAATTTGTTGACGTGGACTTAAATTTGTTTGCATTTTCATGAGAGATAAGACTAACAGACTGAATTATATGTTTCTGATTATCTATAGAGCTATTATTAGCATTTAATGATATTGTGCTAGAAATATAATATAGATAGTCTTGTATGTTTAATGAATAAATATATTCATTTGTAACAATATTGCTATGTTCTCCATGTAATGAAGCTTGTTTTATTAGCGGTCTTAAATCTTCAATTGCTTTAACATCAGATTCAAAAGCAGATCTTCTTGGATTATTCCCTGTTAATTTTTGAGCTATTAAAGCTAAGTACGCTTTATCTAATATTGTTGCAATTTCATATTCAGTTAGCGACGGATATGACGAAGTTATATTTGCCTTGTCATATTCAATCATAAACTTAGTATAAATATCACTGTGCGTCATACGTCGTTAGTTTATTATTTATTCTCAACCTGATTAATGATCGAGATCTTTAAGTCTTGATTCTTCTTTGCGTCCAAGTATGCAATACAATCCTGCAATGAGTCTGCAAGCATCTCAGAACCATAATAGTACTGTGTTCTATCCTTACGGATAATACCCTTGGCAATAGCGCTCTCGATCAAGAATTCTGTTTCCTTTGTCTTGTTGTTAACCCACTTAGTAAAGAAGTTCTGTGGCTGCTTGTCAACCAATGAGAACAATGTAGACTCTACAAGCTCATTAGACATTGTATCAGCATTAACACCAAACAATCTAAGGCACTTACGCATCTCTTCAAGAGAAAGCTTGCCAAAAGCAATAATAGCATCTCTGCGAAGCTTATTGATCTTATTCTTCTCAATAGCCTCAGCCTGTCTATTAATAAGCAGATAATCCTTACCAGCATTAAGTTTATCAAGTGATGTAGCTACTCTCTTATGTCCCTCAAGAAACTTAATAATCATAGCCTGTCGTGGGAATGAGTCATCGAGGATTGTGCTCTTAGAGCCAACCTTAACACAGAATGTATTCCAGAATGGTGAATTCTTAGCGAGATGGCCTTCTGGATAGCCAAGCTCCTTTTCAAATTTCTTTTCGTCCTCAGGTGTTAAACCTGTGTATATCGACCCAGATCTGGTAAAGTAAGGTGCAATATAATCAAAGCAATGCTTATACTTTAACAATCCAGCCCAGGGATTTTTCTTTCTGATTTTTAATTCAACTACCATAATTTTTCAATTAGTTGTTGCAATGCCAAGCTCCCACCCGATTTTGGGTGGGGTTGAACATTGTATATTATTTAATTAATTAGAGCTCTGCTGCTCTGTTCTCAACTGCAATAGACTCCTGGTCTTCAGCATCACAGTACAAGATACCACATGACAATGGGTTTCTCAACATGATACCCTCTTCACCAAGGAAGTGTACCTGGTAACCATCACGGCTGTTAGAACGCATAGTGTTGATGTTGTTTGCATAACCATTTGGTAATACAGAACCACCAGTACACCACTGTACGAACTCACGACCCTTACGACATACCTTAACGATGTTAGCCTGACCATCACGACGACCAAGGTCAACGAACAAGAATGTGTAAGACATCAATGGCTTGCCTGTCAATGGGTGAAGCTGACGGAACGTCTCCATGTTATCGAACATAGCGCAACGCTTAACTGTCAACTCAATACCATTAGTCATAGTATAAGTTGTGAACTGACCACCCAACTTCAGATCCTGACCAGAACCTGTAATGAAGTGTGTATCGATCATATTGAAGCTAGCTGCCTTCTCCTTCAAGATACGGTCGAACTCTCTAATCGTTTATGTTTGTTTGGTTCGCTAAACCAAACCTCTCTCGAGCCCTTACTTTCATAAGGGACCAGACTATATCTTCATCCTAATTGGATGTCTACCATATCGGATTCGCTTGAACCCTACTCCTAATCGGATAGTCGTTGAACATTACATTTACATTTCTATGTAGTTATTTTATAACCTTTCATAGAACCACTTGGTATAACCATGTCTTTATTTCCGTATCTGCTTATCATTGTACATAAGCAAGACTTCTTAATATTAAACACCCTGCTAGCATTTTCTAGTCCCAACAGAGTAAATGAATCATTATCTTTTGTGAATGTAACAAGAGTTTTAATAACGCATGTAAGTCCATTATAGTATGCTCTCTTCTTGTTTTCTTCTCTAGTAACCCATTCTAGATTAGTAATGCTGTTGTTTAACTTATTACAATCTACATGGTCTATAGTCTCATAATGATTTGGGTTTTGAATGTATTGATCAGCTAATACTTCATGAACAAGTCTTCTTTTCCAATCTACATTATATCTCATATATCCATTCTTAACAGTAGTTGAAACAAATCGTTTAGATTTCTGATTGTATAAACTACCATTTTTGTTTATAAGATATCCATCATGATCTTTAACTTTATCAAACTTTGTTAAGTCTAAATCACAAAATGTAGAATCAATTATCTTTTGTACAGGCATTGCATACTCTTTATTATTTATACCTATAAGAGTTACTTTGCCATTGTTATTTTTTATTAGCTTCTTAGTATATCTGTCATAAATATTACCATCTATATATACGATATATCTAAATTCAAAACCTCTACATGGTTTATGTAAAGTCTTTGCTGCTGATTTTCTATCGAACTTCTATGTATTCGTCATAATGTTTTTAATCTAAGTTAATTATTTTAATAGAGTTTCCAGCAATTAAATAGATTTGCTATATAATATTGCTATTATAAGGGGCTAGAAATTAACCCATCTCACCAGTCAAAGCAACGAACTTACGCTCGTTAGTACCAATGATATTGTAGCAGAGATCGAACAAGTAATCCTCGAACAACTCTGTAGTCAGCTTTGTGTAGTAACGTACGTTAGCTGGAGCGATCTGCTCGAACAAACCTGCAGAGATTGGAACGAAACGACCATTAGTACCCTTCAAATTGTAAGTACCATCTGCATTACGGTTAGAGTGAGCAAACAGCAACTGCTTCTCCTCTCTCTTCTTCCACTCACGAAGAGCCTTCCAATACTGATAGTCAGACCACAAATAAGACTTCTTACCTGTCTCAGGATCAGTCAAAGCGATAGCCAATACTGTAGAGTAAGCATCACCAGTGATATCGTAAGTAAGACGCATAGTCATCAAGCTATTACGCATCTTAAATGGAGTCTGATAGTTGATGATATCTGCCTCATCACTGTACTCCTCGTATGCAGAACCGATACGGTCTACCTGACGACCTGGGAGCAAATACTCACAAGGAATATAAGAACCCTGGAAGCCTTCTGCTACGTAGCACTCATATACCCATGTGCTACCATCCTGATATGGAGTACCGTTTACACGTACCTGGAAGTTTACATTATCAAATGCAAGAATTGCACCTGGGCCAAACTACTTCTCTTCAAGGCCAAGATAAATAGGGGTATTATTAATACCTGGTGTCAAACCATCTGTAATTGACTTAGGGGTGATCTCCTTGCCATTCCACTTAGCGTAGCGGATATTAACAGCGTGGTCAGCATCAATCATTACAGACCACTCATACTCTCTGTTTTCGATAGTCATGGTTGAACCAAGACCACCAGTTAACAAGTCGATGGTAGTTGAAATACCATCATCCTTTGTACCAAAAACCAATGACAACAAGCCTGCTACTTCATGAGGCTTTGTAAGCATTGCATTAGCAATCATGTTTTCGTCTACCAAGTCAGCAAAACGCTTACCACGGTAGAGCTGAAGATTATTTAATAAAGAACTTGAATTATTCATAATATGTTAATTGTCTCATCATAGGTATTTTGACGCGATATCCCATGCCTGAGGTTGTTTTTCATGCACAACATTGTATGATGTATGATTTTTTGTTTGATGTTTGAGCATTTGTCTAAGTTTACTCGCAGCAGATGTCTGACCATTGCGCTGTGCTTCGCCCAGTAGAGCATCACCCTTCATTGTGAAGTAGGCTGATTCTATCAAATTGTTAACAAGGTTATTATTAAAAGCCTTCTGATACTCTGTTAAGCCATCTGCATCAGTTCTTGTAATATAGTCGAACAACGCTTTTCTATCCTCCTTTGGGATATTAATACCTCTAATATTAGTAAGACCATTAATACTAGATGTAAGGTCGTTCATGAACTATGCAGCTTGCTGCTCCTGTTTTTGTCTTTGAGCCTCCTATTGCTGAGCCATATATTCCTGCTGTTGCTGCTCGTACGCCTTAAGATAATTAACAGCATCAGCTGCTTCGTCTTCCAGCATATCAGCATCTTCATAGCGCTCAATCTTGCGACTAATCTGTTCGTCATCCATTCCCTGTAATCTATAGAACTCACGAACAGCTGCTTTCTGATTAGATTCGTCCTCCAAATCTATACCATCATAAGACATAGATTTCTGCTGTGTCTAATAGAAGTCTTCGAATCTACCACCATTCTTTACGTACTGATCAAGTTTAGCAATACGATCATCGGCGTACTGTGGTGTTGAATTCTCATCTACGACATCTTTGATGTATTCTACGAGATCCTCAACTGACTTAGGTTTCTCGTCTGCATCAACACTCCAACCATTAGCTTCTGCGAATGCGTCAAAGAAGGCGCCAATCTATTCTGCCTCTCCAGGATCTACGACGTCTGTGTCAGTCTACTGATCATTATCATCATTGTCGTCATCCTATTCGTTGTCAACTATAGTTGTGTCGGACGTATTATTATTTAAAATATTATCCGGGATCTGTGTCTCATCATCATGAGCATTAGGATCACCAGTTACATTCTTATTATCTTTATTATCCTCAGAAGACTTATCGTCATCTGGATTGTCTAAATTTTCAACATCATCATTAGGGTTGTCTAACACCTGATTAACCACATCCTGGTTATCGGTGTCTGTAACGCTGTCGCCACCTTCCTGGCCACCGAACCCGAGAGAGCTCAAAGCGTCTTCAAAATCACCTAATGGATTTTTCTTCTTTCTTGCCATAATTTAAATTATAACTAAGTTAATATTTTTAATTGTTGTACGCTACACGGGAGTCGAACCCGTGTAATGTTATTATTTATTCCACTTTGATGCATTACGCGCAAAGTTTGCCTTCTTTCTCATAGCTGCGCTATACTTGCTTGGATTCCTTAAAACTCTATTAGCAAATCCTTGGACACTCATACCATGCTATTTGGCTGCTTTTGTAAATGTACCACGCTTAGATTTCTTTATATGAATATCTTTGCCAGAACTATAATTTCTAAATGGGTTATCTTCTGCTATATCGGCTCCTTTGACAAGTTTGCCCATAGCTGATTCTGGAACTTTATCCATATGCTGATAGATTGCCATTATTTGTTCATCAGTAGCATCTGGGAATATTTGTTTAACTATAGATGCGCCGTATGGACCATGTCCGTCTCCTGCCCAAAGTTTTCCGGCATCATGCATCAATGTAGGGAATAATGCTTCATTTGGATATCCTGCCTGCAAAGCTCTCTAATAAGCATCTCTACTATGCAGGAATGTATTCCAATCAGTTTTATGCCAATCCTGATTTTCTAATCTATGTCTAGCAAGTCTTCCACCAGGAATATGAGATAGAGCTTCATTCTGTATCTTGAATAAATTAGCAAGATTTACATTACCACTATCATCAATTACTTCTGATATCTTATGTGTTTTACCAGGATAAATCTGCCAAGTTGGTTTTTCTAACTAAAGTCTCTACTGCTTTGTGCTTGGTTTAATTTGTATAGTTTTGTCTGGAAGAACAGGTTCGCCCATAGTATATCTTCCATTAGGTAGTCTCTAATACCAAGTAAGATTATCTAATGGCATTTCGCCTGTTTTGTATCCAACTCTAGATCCTACCAATGCATCATCCCAATCTTTTAAAGAGAAGTGCACGCGATCTTTTCCTACAGCAATTTTGTTTCCACCCTATATTTCTAATATACCTCTTGGGAATAATCCGCCAGATGTAGACAGCCCTCCTTCCCATGGTTTACCAAGTGATGCTTGTGATCTGTTTCCATGAGCAGAGCCAGTTTTTGTACCAAGTCTAACTTGCATAGGATCAGATGTATTGTCTATATCAACAAATGAGAACGGGTTTTCTTCTTCATACGAGCTGACACTCTTCGGAAGTTTATACCAACTTCCATCTTTTGAATGAGAGTAGTTATCAAACGCCGAAAGTCTCCAATTATTAGCTGGTACATTAACTTTAGAAGCAGCATCTCTTGTTGTTACGTTCATGCCAACTTCACGGATACCTTCAACTTCAGGAAACTCTGTTATTCTATAAGATTTATTAGGATCTCTAAAAAATGATTTACTAACAGTTCCGTCAAATCCTAATCCATTCGCATATATGGCTGCAGAACCAATGTTATCTAAAACTTTATTATTAGCGTATCTAATAGCTTTATATAACTATTTAGTAGCATTTGGTAATTTTGATAATGCGTATGGACTAGCGAAATCTAGTAATATATTACCAGAAGTATCACCGGTTCCTTCTCCAGACAGAATCTATTCACCAATAGGCCTACGATCTTGTTTATCGCCCTAAATAGAAGCAGTAACTCTATTCGCTAATGGTCCTATATATGTAGATGGACTAATTACTTTTCCGATAGCTTCAAGATTTTTAAGACCTTCCTAAGTAGTCTTTTCCTATTCGTATTTATGATGTAAAATATCAGCAGTCTTCTAATCTTCTTGCTTTTGATATTCGCTACGATTATCACTACTAACTTCAGCTCTTCTAGGTGTAAATACAGTTTTCTTTCCTGTTCTCCAATCTGTAAACACTTGTTCCCCTGGCTTTAAAGTTCGCTTTACACTTTGTTTGCGATGAGGCTTATTTACACTGGTAGATTGTTTAGTTTGATAATTCGTTTTACGAGAACCAGTAGTCATATTTAAAGTAATATAATTACCATTCTCATCTCTTGTTCTAACAAGTATAGGTTTATTTAAACGCTTAGGCATAAGCACCTCCTCTCTATGGCTTCTTTAATTTCTTTCTAAGCTATTTTACAGCTATCTACTACTCTGCTTCAACCTATGCTTTTCTTCTACGTTTAATCTTACGAAAGAGCTTATGACGCTGATAGTCATTCTTCTTCTGCATCTTTCGCTTAGGACTTTCCATCTGTGTCATAATTACATTAGTTTAAGATTGTTACCTCTTCTCCACCAGAACTTCTAGCCATAAGAGTCTTTACCAAAGTTATTCTAAGGGAGTAGATTGAGTATATTTGGAAGTGTAGGCTATGTTATATTATTATACATCTACTGTTTATACAGATCAAGATCGCGCTATTGCTAAGCCTTAATCTCTTCCTAAGTAGGACCAATCAATGTTGTTGGAACATCAGTTCTAATAGTTTTGGGCTGTTTCGTAGAAGGAGAATTAATGATTATAGGACTAGCATTCTTTGCGTCTTCATAATCCTATACAAGATCATCAAACTTAACATTATAGTTGTAAGCATCTTTATGATTAATTCTGTGATAATGAGCCGCCTTTACTAAGCTATCCATACTCCTAAGGTTCCTAGAATAGTTCTCAAGAGAATCTGTATAATAGCCCTTCTACTTAAGTGCTCTTGCATAATCCTGTGTAGATTTAGCTCTAAGTGCCGCTCCGTACCTAGTATGCATAAGCCTTACATAGTCCTTAACAAAATCTGCGTCACTCTTATATGTAGTGTAAGTCTTACCATTCCATCCTACACCACCATAATTGTGCTATTGTCTAGCAACTCTTGATCTACCGTAATTTGATTCGTATGCAAGCTAACGCATTACATTGTAAAATGCAGTATCGCCATATCCGTATCTATTTAGCTATTGTCCTACAAGAGGGCCCATTCTGTGAACAAAAGTATTAATAGAATCATTCTTACCTCCTTTGTATTTATGCAGTATTGGGTGCTCTTCGTTTAATGGAGTATCAAAAGGTAATGGTTTAATAATGTCTTCAGCTATGTTAACATCTTTACCTTCATTGTAAGCATTAAGCATAGACTATACATTCTAATCAATCTACTACTACTCTTCCGGACTAGGTTCCTCAGCCTGGGTGTCTCCACCCAAGTTGATTCCTCTAATATCCTTCCAGTAATCAGCGCCATTCTTCCACGCTTCATACTTCTGCTAAAATGTCTTGTTGTCAAACTTCATGCTGTAGCCTCCTCATACTCTTCTTTAGAAATCTAAACAAATGTGCAATTAAGCTTCTTGCAGTATCCCTACGTATTTCTTATACAATACGTTACAGCACCATTATCAATACCAAGCTATCTAGCAGCTTCTCTTTTTGATGGATAATATTTAATATCGTCAGAAAATATAGCCTTAATGTTAAAACCTGTAGGTCTATTATTGTAATCCGAATATCTGCGTCTTAAACCTTCTGATAAATGCTATTTCCAAAGCTTTTGTTTTTCTTCAGAAACTTCATTCATTCTTGGAAAGGTAGATTCGCCTTTTGCGAATTTTTCAGCCATAGTCTTAGCTTGTTTTGGCTTTTTTCTACCAGTCATAATTTTAGACCACTTTTCATGTTGCTCTTTACTCCACTTCCTACCTTTAGCTTTTTCACTTATCTTTTTTCTAGTTTCTTCAGACAATGTGTTTCCAGCATGATCTGCATACGGATCTATATTGTATCCAAATTTTCTATCAGCAGCGTGATAATAATCAATATATTCCTATTCTACTTTTAAGCATTGATCTGGTTCGCATAATTCTACTTCTTCGAAAACGAAAGAATGTTCGCCATATTTATTCCATGCACTCTGCAAGTGAGCATTTACATGTTTGTTTGCCCTAAGGTTTCTAAGATGTTCTTTAAAACGTTGCTCTATATGAATAGAGCTACCAATATACCGTTTACCATTTACGGTATTATAAATCTAATAAACTCCACTCATAATTATTATTTTTTATGCTCTCCGCTTACCGGATTTTTTAATTGTGTCTTTGCCTTAAGTTTCTCGCGTTCATAAGCAGCATCATCTTTGGCTTTCTGCAGCTCAGTCTCATGCTTCATCTTATCCTTCTCAAGCTGAATCTTCTGATCCTCTATCTCACGCTTCTACTTAGATTCGTATCGCTTATTATATGAGTCTTCTGATATTTTTTGTCTCTCTAAAGCCTGCTTACCTATCTCAACTATGTCTGGGATTCCGTTTTGATCCTGATCTAATTCCTCTGTTCCACGATAAGCGTTAATCTGTGCTACGGCTATCTTAGTCTGATTATCTTGATCGATCTGATATCTCTGAAGATCCATCTGAGCTTCCTGTAACATAAGCTCCTGCTGTTTAGCTTCGTTCTACATCTGCTGTAACTGCTGTTGCTACTGAGCCTCTGCCTCCTGCTGCTGTTGCTGCATCTGCTCCTGTCTAGTCTGCATATCCTTAAGCTTCTGCTTAATAATATTGAAGTTATCGTTTGTAAGAACCTCTGCTGCCTCAAGTAAGCTAGCACCATTCTGCATAGCTGGCTGTATAAGCTGTTGAAGTTTTTGTATGTTCTCAAGATCCTTAGATGTATCACTTACGAATACATCCATATCCTCGTAGTAGAACTTAGGAGTAATATCCAAGAATGCTCTTTCTCCATTATCAAAGATATACTGAAGCTTCTTCTTACCGGTCTCTTCCCAAGCACCCTTAGCTGTATTGAGGAGCATATTAAGTACCCTTCGTTTACACTGGTTATGAACCCAGAATAATGGCTCGGTAATATGCGAGCTCTGTACTACAGATCTCTCTACGTTACCTACCATTTCTGATGAACTTACAGCTCCTTCACGTTGTGCTGTAATACCAGAGATTGTTCCAGCAAGTTCTTCTATCTTGTCCATCAGCTGTATATATTCAGCTATAACATTAGACATTGTAAGATCCAATGCTGTTATCTGATTAAACTGAGCAGGCTTACCACCCTCTCTTCCTGGAATATTCCAGCCTTCTTCATATGGGTTAATAAAGTTAACACCAACACTAGATAAGTAATGCATCCATTTAGCTGGACTAATATTCATAGACTTAGGAATCTATGTAATATCCATATTAACAACCTTACCTTTATCCCTAGCAATAGCTAACTCAAGTCTATACCATAGTACAATGTACATATACTGCAATGGCTTAAGAATGCTAACCAATGATCTAGGCTTACTATTTGTATTACTATAAATAGCGCCACAATAAGGAAGCTTCTGACTATTAGGATTATCAATACTTACATGCTGGTATTCAATAGGCTATATACCAAAGTACAAATCACTACCAGCTCTGTATCCTTCCCATACTTCTATAATCCAATCTGGCTCTACACTAACCTCATTACCAACAGGCTGATATGTCTCATCAACTATATTGATCTAAGGCTATCCTGCTTCATCTGTAGTAGTTACGTAGAATATCTTCTTGAAAGATTTCCAACAGCAATGCCATACGTTTACAAGTGATTTGCCATATCCTTCGAATATTGGGTTGTCGTATATACGTAACTGTATACCCATATCAACAGGGCTTCTGTCTCCAAGGTTTCTACCAGGAGTAGAACCAATCATTTCTTCAAGCTTATCAAGATCTTTCTCTTCAAGCTTATCGTAATATCTATCGTATACCTCAGTTATAGGCATACGCATCTTTCTACAGCACCATGAACCATCCTCAATAAACTCAAGGTCTGGACTCTTGTCGTAAGAGAAACATATAGGATTAACTCTTTCGGCATATGGCTCTGCATTAAGCACACCAACGTAATAAATTTCTCTACCTGAGATCAATCCATCTTTCCAGCCTTTGATAAACTCGTTGTCAAGATCAAGCTTTTCTCTCAGATAGGTAAGTGAATGGTATGCGGTATTCTCTACAATATCTTTGTAGTCCTTATCCATATACTTAGCTATCTACTCTGGTGGCATAATCTCTCCAGACTGTAGCTATTCCTGGAACTACTGAGCTTCTTCTGGGCTCATTCTAGCTGTGATAGCCGCTTCTATATATTGTAGTATCATCTACTTCTCTTTCTCCTGCATTTCTGATGTGGCCTCCTATGAAGTTCTGATAACTCTGAAGTTAAGAGGTCTTTTTGTCTCCTCACCTATAAGCAAATCTACTTTAGGTCTTATAATATTAAAGTCGTGAGGAGTAGCAGGAAAACCATCCTCGACCTTGAATGGGTTTGTAATTGATTTAAAATCCTTCTCGTCGAAGATGCTGTTATATAAATTATAATAGGTCTACAGCTCTCCGTAATATGATGTACTATTTCCTCCAGATGTTACGTTACCTTCACCTATAATATAGTTAACGCAATCTTCCTGCCACTTCTTTCCTTTCTTTGAAAGAGGAAGCTTTTGTCTGGGGAAAGCTGAATTGTATAAGTTATCTTCCATGTATTAAAATGTGAATATCGGCATACCGTCTTCACTTGTGCTGCTATCTTCTTCAAACCATTGTTTGCTAAATAACGGCATCTCGAAGAGTTCAACCTATTTGTTTTGTTCTTTTGCAGACGACACCTTTACCTAATAGAGCTCCTCTCTGTATATCATTACCATACACAAAGCTATTACACGGTCTACATTTCGTACACCATCGTTCTCTATAAGCTCTTCTATTAGAGGTTCGCTGTATACTCTTTCTACATTAGGATGGCCTTCTTCAAACTCGTCTAATAGCCACTCTAATATTAATCCTTCGCCATACGCCCTAATCTATTTGGTCATGTGGCATCCTTTTCTTCTTTGCACTTTACTGTCTTTGAAGACTTCAGATATGATTTTATCTGGCTAATCAGCCAAGAGGTAATCGCAGTGTTTATTCGTAAAGTAAGGGTAGATTCCTTTTCTTTCATTTTCAAACAATAATCTAGCATTATAAAACGTAAGTAGCTTACGTACATTCTCATAGTATTCTTCTGCTGTATCTGGTCTTCCAGAATACTCTGCTACTATCACATCTGTCCACGCTTCTCCAGCTCTTACTCTCTTAAATATAAATGTAGAACCAAGAGAGTTTGTAAAACTATCATCGTGATCATAAGGGTCGCATCCTCCTATATATAATCCAAGAGGAGGATCCTTTACTGGGTACTCCCATATAACTACGGATCCATGAGGTTTATCGCCTTTCTTAAGAGGGTAGTTAGTTATATCCCCACTAGGCTTTTCTGTAGCCTTTACTTGACCATTTCCATCCCATTCTAGATCAACTATATGTTTCATGCTTTGAAGCTTCTTGTTGGTCCTTATTCTGGTTAACTGGTCCATTAATAACTTTCTAGGGAATATGTTCTTGCCGAGCTCCAATACTGCTTCTGCTGGCTTCATAGGACGCTCAGATATAAAACGGTCTATAGATTGCTAGCTAGCACCTCCGTCTTTTATTTTATTTCTTTGCTCTATTAAATTTTGTATAGCTAACTCTTTCAGGCTATTTCCATCTTTGTCCATGAACTTTTGATTTCCATCATCATCGAATGATTCTAGATTTGAATAAGCTGGTACAAAGAATGCGCATTCTGTATTCTCTCTTCCTTCGTCCCATATATTAGGGAAGCTGAGAACATTGTAAGACTTAGGTTTGTAGAACAATTCTTTCAATCCTTCAAAGCTAGCACCTTCTGTACCACCAGTACCAAATGCTATCATCAATCCGAACGCTTTACCATCGTCTGTTTCTACTGAAGGTTGTTCTATACGCCATGCATCAAGAAGGCTAGGGAACTTACCTCCCTCCTCCCATAGTACAAGTTTAGCACGTGTACCACGCACACGCTCTGGGTCATTCTTAAGGGTTATGCCAGTTATACTAGATAAATATCCTTGCTCAGTCTACTTACCAAACTCATCGGTAATCTTATAACCTGATGTTCTCTCCATACGCGTAGACACAAGTCTTTGTTTAGCCCACGCTGTATGCTTGTCAAGGAAATCCATTATCTACCAGGCTTTAGTTAACAAACCATCTCCTATAAGGAATTTCTACTCTGACGCTATAGCGAAGTTCTTTGAACCTGGTATAAGCATATAGTTTCTAACTAACATGGATCCACCTTTAAATGAGTTATGCGTAGGTATATAATCCCTTGTAAGATACAAATGATTTTCGTTACTTACAAATATACATCTCTACTTCTCTTGCTCTCCAAGATATTCTATATTTGTAATAGCTACTTTATTACTAAATTTGCGATTCTTTCTAATTCTGTTTCTCTTTCTAGACAGGTGGAATATATCTGAGTTACCTTTTATATATACCACATAAGAGAACTTTGTGCCAAATATAGCACGTCCATTACGAACCCCACCTTTTCCTGGAGCTCTCTTAGATACAGAGCAAAGTATACCGAGACTTCTTAATACTTCTACAAAATCATCTATAAGCTATTTTGATGTATTTACAAATGACATACCACCATCCTTAGATATATATCCATCTGTATCCATTAAACCTCGTATGAGCTCGTATCTCTATTCTATCGATCCATATTTGTACTAATCTGGTATAAACTTATACGCGCAAGAAACACATAGACCAAGATCATCTATCCATCTATGAAGTCTATTTACTCCATACTATCCATTCTCAAACTCATCTTTATGCATGAATCTTTCTTTATCTATAATCCTATATTCACAACTTGTTGTAGGGTCATATTTAAATTCAAATCCATCGCCAAGTAAATATTGAATTCTATCTAATATTTCTTGATCTATAGACGAAATCTTTGGAGTTCGTTTTGTTAAAGCTCCATCTCCAAGTAATGCGCCTAGTACATAAGCTGGAATGTTTTGCTACTTCTCATTATACTATAATGGTTCTATGGCTGGTAAATAATATTTATAAGCATTATATCTTTTACCTTTTACCGTACACTGGTTATACAACCCATTATTTAGTAAATCGTGAGTTGTCAAAACATTGTGCTTAAAATGATTATTAGCGCACACAACCTCCCATAAATGATCAGCTCCACATCTAACAGATCTACCATCAGCTAATGTTAATTTATACACATCTTTGAACCCTTGTTCATAGATCTCGAGTACCTTTGTGGTTTTGCCGTCTGGGTTCCATATTTCGTCACCTACTTTGAGTGAACCCATCTAAACGAATCCGTTTGGTGTTGCTACTAATTCACTGTAAGGTTGCTCGTATCCGCGTTGGCGACATTTCAAGACAGCCATATGCTTTCCTTCTAGCTCAGCTTGTTCTATAGCGCAAAAATAATAGTAATCATAGTCCCAAAAACTAGGGAACTCAAGTATGCGTTGTCTTCTCTTTCTAAGATTACCCTCTCTATCAGTGTACTCTTCTTCCTTGAGTCGCATGATTGGACTATAATTTAGATAGAAGTAGTTGTATCCGGTTATACCTTCTCCATCTGGAGCGGTGTAACCATTAATGCATCTATCTGTCTCTTGCTCCCAATATTTATTATAATCAGTAGTACCTCTAGGAGCTAAGGTATAGCATCCATGTTCCTGAAAGAAGATAGCTGCCTATCTGAACTTATCAGTATTATGGAGCTTCTAATTAAAGTCTATCATAATTATTCGTACATACCAATAACGCCACCACCCTTGACTCTACCGGTTTCTGCTTGTTCTGCTTTTGCCTACTTCGTAGCCATGTCTAATGACTTGATTATACCGCTAACATCTTTCAATATTGCTGAAAGCTTCTTAGCTGTATCTATATCAAGTTCTTCTTCAGCATAGCTATCCATCGTGTTCATAATGCCCTCTGCTGCGCTCTTAGAAGATTTAAGCAGACGGGTAGCAGGAGTCTCTTGGAACTCCTGGAACCTTTTTGCTAATTCTTTTACAACGTCATCAGGTTTATAATTCTCATCATTAAGTACATCTTTAGCTACTCTCCATGTGCGTTCTTTCTCTGGATAAGCCTCATATGGACTATTCCATTTGTATCTCCACACTATGAATTCGATCTTCTTTAATGCATCTTGCTTATCTTTTGCATTATTATAGAAGTCTTTAAATGGTGGTATAGCTAGATCTTCTGTACTTAACTATATCTTATTCTGTACTATGTCAAACATTATAATGATACTGTTGTTACTGTTGGTCTAAATACATTCTCCTCAGAAGACTTATCGACAAATATTGATAGTTTTCTATCGGTGTTAAGAGTTTCTTTTGACGCTGGCTTTATTACATATATACCATCTTCTGTACCGCTTCCGTATATAATATTTCTATCATCAACAGGACGATAACTAGCTTCGTGCAATTTGCCTACAGGCGTATCCTTTGTATAATACATACTTGGCAAGATATCCTTGTTTTCTTTCTCTATAGAACACCACTATTTACTAGTTGTATCTATATTTATCTTTCCAGGAATATCCTAAGTAGGTGTAGATGTTGCAGCAGCATATCCACTGATAGCAACTACGCCTTCTACTGTTTTAATACCATTCTAAAATGTTGCTTTGGTATATATATCTATTCCAAATGTATCTTTAAATGTAAATACAATGCCCTCACTAATATTATACAAACATGTTATTTTTGATGCACGTTTATAATATGTACCATTTACCATCTCTGACATCGTACCATTTGTATAATAAATGTTATCTTTGATGCTAAAAGAGTCAATAGCGCTAAATGAAACATTGTACTCTGTTTCGATTTTAGTATACCATTGTTCAACCGAATCAGCTCCGGCACTATTAATCCAGTCTGGCTTACCATTTGTTATACCAAGCTTATATTCAGTTCCACCAACAATAAAATAGATCGTACCATCTTTTAATACGATGTTTCCATCGTTTCCTCTACATGTTAACACACCTTTATCGGTAACAGTAAATGGAGCTTCTGCTATATTACTAGCATTCTTATCATTTGTGCCGGCCCATATTCTCACATTACCATGAGAAGAAACTTTATCAGAATTACCAGAAGTCATACCGGCTACAATATTCTCGTTATCTGTGATTATAACTTCTTCTGCGGTAAGCTCTTTTATGTACGCCTTCATGGCTACAAGGACGTCGGTGTATATTGGACCCATATCACTAAGTTTGTCCCAATAATCAGTATTTGTAGGAACGATACTTGTACACTGTCTTTTACAAACGTAGAAATCTGTAACATTCTTAGATGCTCCATCAGTTACTATAGAATGAGTGTATGATACAAAGTCCTAGTAAAACAGACCTCCATCAGACTAGGTTGTACCATCAAAATATTGTACGCCAGCCTGCCATACACCTCTATTTCTTAAAGGAGATCCCTTTAATGTCTGAGATGAGCTTTCTCCATCCTTTGCCATATATGTCCACAGGCTAGGTTCACTATAAGCTTCCCATCTTCCATCGCTATCTTCAGCGCTTCCTGTAGATCCTCTATATCTTCTTATACTTACATACTAGCTTGATCCCTAACCGTAGCCAGCTGCTGTTTTAATATCTATTGGATTATCTGTCCATCTAGATCCTGGTTTAATGTATTCTCCAGCTCTTCCATTCTGAAAACCGGAATCATTTGTCCACGATGTAGGATCATTTACTCCAGTAAATACAGATGTAGTTTCATTAGGTTTTAGTGCACAGAATATATATTGTACACCATCACCATCTGTTCCATCTTCACCCCAATGTGCCCAAATCACAGGGCCCTTAGCTGGGAGCCAATTACTTATAACTCCATTGGAATCCTATGTTCTATACATCATCCATTCTGTACGATGAGTAGAATCTATACCTGTAGGATTATCTGTCCATCCGGCAGGAACATCACCCCATGCTGGTTTTGTTGTTGGTTTTGTAGGCTGATTATTATTTAACTGATATATATATTCTTTTCCAGTAACATCTGAGCCGTTATCTCCATCTTTTCCAGAAATACAAACTGGACCTATGATATCACCAAAGCCACCACCAGTTTTAATGTATACCCATATCTCCCAAGTAAAATATCCTTGTTCGGGATTTACATTAACAGAGCTCCATCCTGCATTTACAGGATCCTATCCAACTACTGGTAATTGTGATGTAGGCAAGCTATCATCTGATGGATAATTCTTAAAGTATGGCTTATAATATCCACCACTCTAAGAATCTGCTCCGCTTCCTCCTGAAAGCTCTACTGTAGCATTTTCTGCAGCAGGATTCCATGTTTTAACTATTCTTCCGCCTCTAGTAAATGTAATATTTCCTATAGCAGATATCTTTAAATAGTCCTATAGCTTTCTATCCAAATTATCGCTGGTTATTGTTCCGCCAGATACATCAGACAGTTTTACCTATGTAGATATGCCATTGTTCTATGTAAGGTTAAGATAATCATTAGCCAAACTAAATTCTGTTATCTGATAGTTATCTACATTTGCTCCTGCAATTTTATTATCGATTTCATCTTTTGTATAATACTTTGTAGAATCAAATCTTTGATAATTTGTAGAGTTTACAAAGTTGTTTGACACCCATGTTTTTGTAGCAACATCATCACTTATATTAAGTGCAGCAATCTAGGCATCTACATAAACCTTTGTAGCATAGTCAGATAAATTAATGTCTTTACTATTATCTATCATAGTCTCGACTTCCTTAATTATATCTGGCTTAACTTTATCTAAAGACTACTTTAAACTATCAGCATATTCTTTAACAGATTCTAAATCAGACTAATTGGCTTTGTTGTTCCAGATCTTTTTATCATCTGAAGTTACGTGTATATCAGTATTGCTCTCGTGACTATAAATCTTCGAGTGTAATACGGAATAATACTAAGCCATCGTTGTATTAAGTTCTTCGATTGGATTTGGTTTCTTCTCGATAACCTAATCATTCTATGATAGTAATTCAGTCATGTTAATTCGTTTAAATTATTATTAATTATAGTACTGTGGTGTCATTGAAGACCACGTCTAAAACGCCACAGTTAAAGATTACTTAAATTTCTCCCAATCTATATTTTCTTTCTTTGCCATCACATCAGCAACCCATCTGCAAAACTATATTCCTTCATATCCATCTTCATCGTTTGCAACTGCCATTGCATACTTAACGCACTAATGTTCAGTAAGTAACTCTGGATAAAAATCAGCATAAGCCATGTTTGCTGTATATGTAACATCATATATTGTTGATGTACTTGGTATCTTTAGATTGAGAACATTGCATACATTTTGAACCTGTTCTGGAGTCCATGTATGTTCTAAACCGTTTGAATTAACCATCTATTTGCTAGCGTATTCTTGTAATGACTTTGTAAAGTGTAATCCATTCTTATTTACATAGTCTTTATAATCACTCTACTTCTAGATATCTAAGCTAGCTGTATAGCTGCCATCTTCGTTCTTTTTCACATTAGCAGTATACTTCGTATTTGGCAATTCTTCATCACTGTGCCGTATTACTATTACCTTGTCCATTGTGAAACGAATTAATAAAGTTAGTTACAGTTGATTCCATTCTGTTAATAGTTTCCTCTATCTTAGCGAATCTCTGCTCAGTCTCTTTCTTCTCCTTATATATCGGATTAAGATCAGACAGTAAAGATGTTGCTTTTTCAACAACCTCTTTCTATTTTGGAACAGATTCAAGAATCTTTTCAGCAGTATTCTTCATAGATTCAACTTCTGCTATAAGACCTAGCTTAAACGTTAAAGTCTTTCTTAACGTTAGTTTTTATTTCACTAAGCAGTTTCTGTATGCTTAGCTTCAAGGCTGCAATACGAGCTTCAAGTGCTGCAATTTTTTCATCGTATACAGACTTCAATACATATTTAGTTATATCTATAGTAGAAGCATTAGAAGTTAATACTTCATTATCGCTACCCGATTCTAGTTTTACGCCGTATTCGTTTAAACTAAATAATAGCGAATGACTAGCGCTATTACTACGTGAACTAATATTACTATCGCTTAACGATAAATGATATTCGTTACTAGCATCTCCCTAATCACTTATTGTTATTCCTTCGCTAGTAATTTTAACATTCTAACCCGAACCGTTTACAACGTTTATATACTAACTGGCCATGGTTGAGTAATTATATTTACCGTTATCAAATTCGTTTGTTCTACATTGAATGTAATACGATGGCTTAATAATATAACATCTATCTTCGTTAAGACCTCTCTTCTCATAAGTAATATAGTTACCAGCATCCTATTTGCCACTAATAGCTGCAGTATTATCGGCAACCTTTTTCTAAAGTGCTGTAAGGGCGGTGGTGTCAACGCTTATAGTACCAAATGGGTTAACATTAAGGCCATCGCCAACTTGTACGACTCCGACATTATGTTTGGTAGAAAAATCAATACTAGCCACATTGTTTTCTACAATACTTTCGCCGTTAATCACTATATCTTTAACATTACCACCTGCAGAAATCTCGCTTTTCTTAGCATACTATGATAGGTCTAAGTATTCTGCTGGAACCTTACCATTTTCGAGTGGAGTTATATCTGTGCCAATAGTTTTATAACCACCATGTCCAGTAAGCAAATCGTTGGATGTGAGAGCATAACCCTATGATGTGTAGAATATACCTAATTGGCTAATAAGTATCTAGTTGCCATAACTACTATTTGCATAAGTTGTATCGACGTCGTCTAAAAGCTATATTGACACTTGATTAAAAGTATCTCTTGTATCGTGCAGCAATCGTCCATTTCCCTACATAGTAATATTGTAATTACCATCTTTTTTGACGTTTAATAATCCAGTACTTCCAAATGTTGGATCATTATCAAAATTAATACCAATACCATTATTATTAATAATAGTAATCGGTCCGCCATAAGAATCACTATACTCAGATTTAAACGATATCTCGCCAGCAACGTCATAATAACATCTATCGAAATCTTGTTCTTTACTGGTAAGTTTTGCCTAAATGTACGATTTATCTTCATCAGGTTTAACACTAGCTATTTCCTATGACAAAGAATCCTCCTTAGCCTTTGCACGATTATATTCTACTTCAACCTAATTGTGTGTATTTTCCTTAACCTTTGCCCACAACATATCAAGACCATTCTTGTCAAGATATTCGGTTCTCTGCACGTCTTTTGTTTCAATATTTTCTTTCATATCTTATTAGCTTAAACCGTTAATATAATCTGTGCTAATTGCTGTGATATTTGATACTGATGCACTAATATTATTTACAGTAGCTGTAAGATTAGCAAGATTTGTACTAACCTAATTAATACTATTATTCAGAGTTGTTGTAGCATTAGAAATAGCAGTAGTTCTATCTGTTACCTCTTTATTGATTGCGTTATTAAGAGTTGTATCAGCGTTCTTTCTGTCCTGGATTTCTGTATTAATCTTATCTGTGTTTGCCTTTTCTGCAGCTCTAGCAGTACTAGCTTCGGCAGCAATGGAATTAGACAACTCTGTTTCCTTAGCAGTAGCTCTGGTCACCTCGCTTGTAATAGCTGTAGTGTTAGCCTACTCTGCCTTCTCAGCTCTATCTACCTCTTTGTTGATACGTGAATTAAGATTATTTTCAGCACCTCCAGCTCTAAGCTTCTCTGCCTAGATTGCAGCGGCATTAGCAGCTTCTTCTCCTTTAGCTCTGCCAGACTCTGCTTTAAGCTCTTCCTTAGAAGCCTTTGTTGCAATAGCTTCTTCAACTGCCTAATGAAGATCATCATTTTCTGCAAGCTTGTCAGCAATCTCTTTAAGTGTGTCATATGCTTCTGGAGCGCCGTTGATAAGATCTTTAATAGCTTTTCTATAAGATCCTTCTGTGTTAGAATCTCCATCAAGTACATCAAGTCTATCCTTGTTGTCCTTTTCTGCAGCTTTTGCTCTTGCTATTTCATTGTTAAGATTAGTTGTAATAGTGTTATCACTAGCCTTTCTTTCTTCAGCTTCTCTATCTATGTTACCCTGAAGTGTTGCTTCTGCAGCAGTAGCTCTGGTAACTTCATTCTGAAGAAGATTCTTAATAGCGTCATCTTCTGACTTTCTTGTAGCAGCCTCAGCTGTTATTGAGTTACTGTTATCTTTTTCAGCAGCCTTTGCACGGGCAATCTCTGCATTTAATGCACTTGTGATAGTATCATCGTTAAGCTTTCTGGTATTAGCCTCAGCTTTAATTGCTGCATCAAGTCTAGCCTCTTCCTGTGTTGCTCTAGATAACTCTGCTGCATCTGCTGCTTTACGAGCAGCTGCCTCTTCGTCAATTCTCTGACCAAGAGCATTATCAGCTTCAGTTCTATCGTTTTTCTCCTTTTCGTCTCTAGCCTTTGATGCGGCATCAACTTTTTGTATCTATGTGCTATTATTGCTAATATCATTAGCATTTTTATGGATTTCATTAACAAGCTCTTCAAGAGTATCATGATCTGTATCAACGTTACCCTTAAGCTCATCAAATGCCTGCAATACTGCATTAGCATCCATAATATCACCACGGACAAATTCGTTTGCGTGTTCGCCCATTAAGATATTTACTGTACGCGTACCAACTTGTGGAGCGCCATGTATCTCTACACCTTTTAATGGTTGTTTCTTAAAATTCATATTATTTAATACTATATTGTTTATATATAAACAGTAAAAGGGAACTACCTTTCGGTAATCCCCTTTATGTAGGATCGTCAAGCTTGTCACTCACCTACCTCAGCACCATCCTGTGCCGCCGCTTGCTCTGGTACGGACTGTGGCTGTTCGCTAGCCTGTGCCTCAGTTCCCGCAGCTGCGCTAACTTCCTTATTATCGGTACCAGTTGAACCAAAGCCATTCTCGCCTCGTTTTGTATCAGAAAGCTCAGACACTTCTGTAACCTCGTATTCTGGCACCGGAACTATGACCAACTGACAGAAGCGCTCGCCCTGCTTATAAATAGCGGGAACCACATCTGTTGTGGCTTTCATTATAGCTATAATCTCTCCTCTATAATCAGCGTCAATCACTCCAACATTATCAGTAAGCCATAATGATTTCTTCCAAATACTAGAGCGTGGTATAAGTAAACCAACATATCCGGCAGGAATCTCAACTGCCAATCCTGTATGGTAAACCAACATTAGCTGATTTGCTTCATTAAGAGCTGTATCAATCTTAATGCATGTCAAATCAATTCCTGCAGCACCTTCTGTGCTACGAATAGGGAGGACCGCTTCGTCCTCAAGTCTCTTAAATTTTAACTCCATAGTATTTATAATATTGTTTGTTATTGTCACCCCACTAGGATTCGAACCCAGACTAACATAATCTTTTAACTAGTCTATTGTAAAATTGTAAAAGTGAAGCTTTCTATGGCAATTTGCACATAGTACAACACATTTGTCAACTTCATTTTTTATAGAAGCAACACCTTTGTCTCTACATTGATTTCCTATATTAAAAGACTTATCATGAAGATGATGAAAATCTAAGCAAGCTTGATCTTTTTTCTCCACATATAATACAACCATTAGATTTTAATTGTCTCATATATTGTGTTAAAAATTTCTTATAAGATCTATGCTTTTTATATATTTCATTCTTGTGCTTTTTGTAATATTCCTCATAATATTTATGTTTGCATTCCTTGCATTGAGGTGATAGGCCATCAGGTTTGCTACTATTCTTCGCAAACTGATCAAGTGGTTTTTCTATACCACATTTAGTGCATACTTTTGTTTCCATGTAAAAAATATTTAATACGCACCTCTAACCTACGTATTTATTAGTAGCCCCACTCCGTGTCCATCGGAGACCTACTGTTTTAGGGACAGTTGTGCACAGGCGGTACACCATAGGGCGATAATCACGTAACCTTTAACTGGAGTTACGCAGAACCAGTATTGGCGCCATTTGGATCCTGTAGCTCAAAGGGCTACTAGGGCAGAAACCTTTTGTTTCACCCGGATGTCCCAGTTTATAGAGATTTCAGAAATGGCGGAAACCTCTCAGCGATTATATTCGCCCGTTTACTTTGACTCTTATAAGTTTTAGCTGGACTTATAACCAGTATTGGTGCCCGTGTCGGTTACCGCGGAACCTTTTATTTATAGTGTACGCATCAGGCGGACGCCACTCACATAGTATCTTACCCCTACCAGGAAGGGAATGGTTTTAGCCTCACCAATAAGCTAGACCTCCTTCGTGTCTTTGTCTTCGCCAGACAAGTAACGACATCTGGTGCAATGCCGGCTGGTTTACTATATTTAACGACCAATTCCAGCAAACTGGTCGAGATTCCACAATCGGTGCAATCTATTTCAATTCTCAATTAAAATTATGAAAAAAATAATGAATGGAGTCTATGCAGGAGTCGAACCTGCTAACTATTCCCTTTATATCGGGCTGTCTTTACCGTTTGACTAATAGACTCTAAAGGTGATTACTTAGTACGAGTAATCCAATTCCATACTCGCTTATACCAAGGCTTCTTAACCTTGTTCTCAACTCTAATAGCAGTACACTTTCTGTATGTGCCATTATCGTTTACAATTGCTGTACAATCCTCTGGCATAAGATCCTCAAGTACAATATCTGTAACAATTGATACGATTGTGCTAATATCTGAATCAGTAAGCTTCATGCCATTTAAAATCTTCTGGCCAATAAAATATGCTGTAACATCACTTACATTAGCTACATCAATCATAGAAATTGTATACTTTGGCTTTGCTACCTTAACTGTCTTTTTAACAACTTTCTTCATAACTTAAATATTAACATGGTCTACTACTATCTCCACAATCAATAGCTTCCGAATTTGCGCCTTTCTGTTTAGCCGCCCACTCGTCCTTTCTCTTCTGATCAGCATCTGCTGCATTATTAAGAGCTTTTAACCAATCAGTAGACTTAATTATTACAAAATCTGTACCGAGATCCTTATCGTAGAATGTAACAAGAATATCATCTTTCTTTACATCTGCTTCAATTGTTTTGTCTGGGAACATTCTTGATCTCCATTCGATATGAGCATCTTCTGGGATAACGTATACATCATCAATTCCTCTTGTAGATCTATCTATCGATGTTACAAAAGCCGTCTCTGTGTCAACCATAATCGGCCTACGATCAATGTTTATTATCTTCTTCATATGGACTTAATGGTTTATTCTTATTATCTTTAAATCTATTCTTAAGCTTGAATCTAAATAGTTTGTTTAACAACACATCTCTAGTGTCATCTGGATCTTTCATAACATCAACTACAAACTAGAACTAATGCATTACTATTTGCTTTACTAGTTCTGGATCTTCGTTTAATTGTCGTCCGATCTATCTACAAACTTTATCTATATTCATTACTTCTCTACTGTCTCTGTTGCTACAATATCGTAAAGAGATACAAGTTGAGAATCTTTAAGTAAGTCGAAATACATAGCTCCTCTAGCAGATCTGTATATAACAATATCACCAACCTTGATAGGCATCTGCTGAATCTTTTCATCAACATATGGGTGTGTATACTCATATGGCAACTTAAGTACAACAGCTCTAGAGAAATCTGAATCAACTTCCTTAATCTCTGTCTTTACATCATCGTAATCAACCGCTTCGATCCCATCCTTATCCTTCTTTGGCTTAGTATCCTTAGCCACAGGTTCGGAGATCTTCTTTTTAACTTTAACAGGCTCAAGCGGCTTTACCAAGAACATCTGTCTAAACTCATACTTTATCTTTGAGCTTAAGTCCTCTGCCAGCTGAGTCTGATCTATCATCTTCTCTTCTTCCATATTACTTTTTCAACGACTTAAGGTGTTTGAGTAATTTGATCATATTGCGAAGAACTGTCTCTTTCTCGACTTTCAAACACTGAGGTGTATCATCATCAGAGTTTAAGAGAATATTCAGATCAGTGTTATACTGAATAAGCAAATGTTCAATCTCATCAAATATATTAACAAACTGCTTGTCATTGTTTGTGTTTTGCATAACCTCTTCAAGATAACCGTTTTCAACCAGCATCTTTGCGTAGTCTTCAGAAATAGTATAAACTGAATTGTATGAGGAAACAACTGTAGAATTCTCTTCGTTTGAACTATTATGCTCTTCGTTATACACACTCTTGTACTCCTTTGTTTTGTCGTTGTACTCAAATGTATCGCCAACCTCCATTACGAAGAAAGGCTTAATAACCTTTAAAATCTTTGTCATATCCATTAAATTTAATTGTTTTACGCCGCCATAACGTAAACTTTTGTAAGAATGGTTGCAAACTGCATAAAAATTTTATATAAATTGCACTTTTCTACCCGATATGCAACTTTTTTAGCTTTTTTACGTTAGGGGGATAGTAGGGGTTAGTCAGACTAAGAACCCTTTCTCTTATATATTCTCTTTAGGAGATCTACTTTAGTAGTACAGCTATTACAGTATGTAAGACTATACAACTATAGTAGAAGCTATATAAGCTTAACAATAATAGTAAGACTAATAAGAATAGTATGGATAAAAAGAAGTGTATAATAGATAGATATAACACAGTATACGGGTTTGACTTATTCGTTATACTTAACCCAGATAAGTCTATAGTAGATAAAAGATTTAGCTTTAGAAATGATGAGTCGTCAATTATGGACGATGAATGGTCAGATTATACGGCTTACACTGTTAGGGGAGCATATGATAAAATAGCAGGAGAAGACTGTGAAATTATAGTAATAAACAAGCTAAAGAACACAAGTGACGATATAAACACATTTGCACATGAGTCATTTCATGCAGCTGTAGACATACTAGAAGCATGCCATATAAAGCTCTCTGAAGATACTAATGAGGTATTCGCATACTTGATTGGATACTTTACAGAATGTGTAAACAAAACAGCAAGTAAAGTATGAACTAGTTTGAGATGAGCGCTGTACTATATTACGCTGATTTCTTATCTCTACAATATCAAAATAAACCTTGTACATAGTAGTGTAAATACTTCTTTGTGCACGGTGTACCAATAAATATAGCATATATTATTGAGCAAGATCCAGTATACGATATAGACAATTAGTGGTTCTAGAAGAGTCTCAAAGAGTATAGTATGCTAAAGCATAAGTTTGGAGAAGACGGTGCTATGAGCTTTATTAAAAACCTATGTAATCTTGGGGTAGCAGGATCTGTAAATGCTACGCAAATGATGAAATACATCCATAGATATGATGATAAATAGGAGCGAGATAAGGCGTTTAGAGCGTTTAAATTCAACAGATCAAAGATGAAATACACGCATTTAACACGTAACGACGATGGTGAAATTATAGAGGAAAAGTGCACAAAATACATAGCCCATGCTGAGCAAAATAGCAAAAGATAAAGACTTTTTAAGAGCTGCTGAAATAATAGAAAGAGCCGAGAAAAACGGAAGAAGATTAGGGTTTTATGAACCAGACAATGATGAATCCATTTGATATAATAACTATATTTTTAATCATCCCAATAATAGCTGTTACAGCTGGGTGGGTAATACTTAAAGGAACAAATAGTAATGGGAAAAATTAGTAAAAATAGTAATCTGTACGACAAAGATGGAAAGTTCTTACATAAGCCAGGAAAATATACAATTGAAGAACTTGAGGAGCTTATAGACACACTTGACAAAAACTCTAGAGAGTTTGCGAGTGCCACAGCAATCCTTATGCACATGTATGCGCAAAAAGGTAATCCTCATAAGGACGAACTTGTGCAAAAGCTTATTGAGCAGTCTAAAACAAAGACTACCAAAGCTGAAGTTATAAATGCTTTAAAAGATGTAAACGTTACGGAGTCTAACGACTCCTCCAAAGATATAAAAGATGAAGAAACAAGAAAAGATGGATCCAGGATAGAGGGATGCGTATCAGACATTATTGAAGGAACTAGAGAACCTGGGAGAGGAAGCGGCGCCAACGAGACAGATATTACAATTAGCGCTGCAGCTTGATGAAAAAGGAGAATTCTACAAATTTATAGAAGTATTCGGGGATAGTAGAATAGATGATAAAGATGTTCTCGGATTGTCCCGAAACAACTAAAATGTTATTGGATATTATATATGGAGACGAAGGAATTAGACTTAGTTCAATTGATTAGACAGCTTAGAGATTACGTAATTCTAGACAGAAAAGATTACGAAAAGCTTGTACAGAATAGTAAACCAGCAGAGTGCAACGAGAGTGCGTTAGAAGCTAGAGATGCTCAGATAACACTACTACAGAGACAATTAGCACGTCAGGAAGAGCATACTAGTTATTGGAAAGATAAGTATGAGACATGTCTTAATGAATTAAAGAAAGAGACTACTAGATGGTGGAGATTTTAAAAATAGGAGATTAAAATATGTTAGTAGATATATCTGAGATTAGAAACGAATTAAACGCAGAGGAGAAAGAGATATTTGATAAGGTATGCAAGGCAATGAATGCTAAAAGCGTTACAGTAAGTATGTTAAACTTGGCATTTTGGATAATATTGTTGTACGTATGCTTTACAATTCTACCTTTATGGGCAGCTGTTTCTCTTATCGGAATAAAGCTTGCAATCCCTGTCGTAAAAATCATTAAATACATAACTGTGGCAAAGAGACTGATTAAGGATGACAAGAACATTAATAAGAAGCTATTGTCAATTAGATTAAAGATTGCTAATTTAAAGAAATAACGTGTATGGAGAATGATAGATTTATATTAAACAGAAATAGTGACGTAAAAGTAATATATATCGGCACCGGTCAATTTCAATTAGCTTCTGGAAAATGGGTAGATGCCATACTCTACAAATATCGTGGAGTATATAAAATGATGGAAGCATCTGAGTTTATAAAACTTGCAGAACCAGATAGATCTACTACACTTGATCATGTCGGAGACATTATTGGTCATGGATATGTACCTGGATTCGAAGCAGATAAAACACATATACCTGCACATGAAGTAGAGTGTGAAGATTCTGCACAAGATGATTCTAAATCAACTGACGAATACTTCTAGAAAATAGTAAAATTAAAAGCTGAAAACAAATGAAGTACGAATACAAGGGTAATGTCTACAATTATGTAGGAGTAGGAAAGTTTAAAGACTCTACTGGTAAGTGGATTGATGCCATAATATATGAGTGCGACAACCATATATACATGAGGGAAATAACAGACTTTATAGATAAGTTTAAGAAGGTTGTATCTTGAATAAAATGACAAAGATTCCAACAGAGCAAAATAAGCATCTTCCATACGTAATAAATAAAGAGTATGGAATAACTCTATTCTTAATGTTTAATAGAGAATTCATGAATGATGTATATAGAACATTTCGTATTATTAGCCGGGGCTTATAACCTCGGCTTTTTTTATTTTATAAAATTTTTTATTTTTTAAAACTGTTGTGTGTGTATAAAGACGAGAAACAGTGTAATAGTGCTCCCCCTCCCAAGTACGCGATCCGGGATACCCCCGTCAAAGATTCTGAGCACCTAATAAATCATCTACACCTTTCAAACGATATTAACATTTAAAACATAATCAATATGAATAGAACTCTTTGCACAATTATCGCAGTGTCTATCATTGCGTTTGTTATCATTCTTGATGTATTTATCATTACATCATATTCTCCAACAATGCTCCTCACTATGGGTGATCGAATTCTCTTTTGTGCTATATGGAGTTCATTATTGGGATGTATGGCATACTGCGTGTGGGACTGCAGGGCTTTATAAGCCTTGCTCCCATTTAGCCAAGCATCTAAGAAACACATTCTTCATACAGATGATAATATTAATAACAATTTAAACATATACAATTATGAAGACAAAGACTGTTTATCGCTGCTCTATTAAGCAGGGGAAGAATTATTGGGTAGCAAGCCCACAGTATGCAAGTATGGAAGATATGATGGCAGTTATGATGCCTTGGATAGCAGCAAATAAAAACTGCACAGTTCACTTCTTCCAAGAGCAAGTTATTATCCCAGAGACTAATGGTCAGGCTTAATGCCTGGCTCTTAGCCTCTTAGCAGCTAATAAATAAGTTCTCTATACAGATGATATTAACATTTAAACATTTATAATTATGAAAGAGTTTTTAGTTATCAAGAATTACAAGGTTATGAGTCCAGTAGTTGATGCATCATTTGATGATGAGGACAAGGCAAGACAGTATGCTGATTTGTGCAAATTGCGCGATGGAGGAGAATACTGTGTTGCTAAGCTTATCTAAGTAACAGGGGGGCGGTGTAATGCCGCTCTCTTATCGTTTAATCAATAAATGTACAATTATGAAGAAGATTATCATTACAACAGTGTGTGTTATTATTGCGTTTATCGCAGGTGTATTAACAGGCTATCACGGATGTGAGTCTAAGTATCGTCTCATTAAGGCTAATGCTAACACAATACCTTACAAGATTGAGGTTATTGACGCACAGCGTGCTGCACTTGATGCAGCAGACCAGGTTATGGAAGAGCACGAGCTCTTTGATACAGATGGTGGCGATAATATGGCTAACTATCTACATAAGTCAGCTATTGTGGATAGCTTGTATAATCTAGAGAACTAGGGCTTATGCTCTAGCCTCTCTAAACAACTAAGAAATAAATTCTTCTTCCATTCGAGAGAGATAGTAGAGAATACTATGAACTACAGATATTGTGGTCATATGACTCGGGCTATCTCTCGATTAATCTTATAATTGCTCTCTAAGGCACGATCTCAGTACACGCTGGGTAATTATACCAGAACAATGAGAAAGTGTCTCCTAGGTGCCTTAAAATACGTGTACGAGCATCTCACTCCCTTCCTTGAACACTCTTGGTACGTGTTACATTCTCCATTAGCAACTAATAAACATCTGCCCCTAACTAACGATAATCAATATTAACAATTAAATAATTAGCGCATATGAAAATGAATAAGATTAAAGTTGCAAAAGCTACCATAAATGGTACAGAGTCATTATTTCTCATCACGCTTGCTCCAGATGGCAAGAAAGTATGTATGACAATGGCTGGGTTGGACGACGATGGTATGACAGAAGTTATCGTGGCAGACGATGGATTTATTGTCAGCAAGGACGAAGTAGGCTATGAGGATCACGAGGAGGAATACAAAGAAATGTTTGATAAGTAGGAGTTAGGGGAGAATTGCATCTCTCCCCAACTTCACATTCTTGCTTAGCAACTAATAAACAAATTCTCCTTAAAGACGAGATTAAACAAATTATATTGTTTAGTAAGGTATAGAGTGGTGAAACAGTCTCAATCGCACTCTATTCTTACACGCATCTTCTTCTCTAGAAATGCATTTCTCTTAATATATAGCGTAAGAGACAAAAAGTATAAACCCAAAAACTGCAGTTATGAATACAATTATTCCAGGCGCACAGATTGGCGCATTTAAGACAATCTCCTTATCTATTGGTCAGGCTAAGAAGGCTAACAGAGACGGCAAAATTAGTAAGTTCTTAGTAATTGGTATGAAGAACAAGAAGTCTCTCTTGGGCAAAAAACAGAACGTCATCTTGTTTGACGATGATCTCAGCCCTGAGATATTCGCTGTTCTTCAGAAGTATGCTACACCATCAACCGATCCTAATCATCAGGGAGGATTTGATGTCAATCTTGCAAGCTTCAAAACTGGACCAGAATTTGCTCAGGATCCAGATACTTGGGGTCAGTTGCTCGAATTCCCTGGTGGATGCTTTGAAGAGTATGAGTTCGCTAAAGGACCGTGCTATGCTAATCAGATTGATGGTAGTCCAACACTGGATGGTAACAATCAGAAGGTAATCCGCAGCAGTATCTCAGTCTTTGTACAGATTGATTTTATCGATGCTAACGGAGTTACTCACTACATTGAGCCATACAGCAAGAATGCACAGGGTGCTCGTATGGAACAGCGCTTCTTCCGCAATCCTGTTGAAGGAACAGCTACACAGCAACCTGCATTCGACCCAACATCGCTTATGGGAGGTGGTCAGCAGCCAACTGCACAGCAACAGCAAGCTCAGCAACCAGCTCCACAACAGCCTGGTATGGCAGCATCGCCAGTTCCTCCAGCTCCAGGTATGCAGGCTCCTGGAACTCAAGCTCCAGGTGCACCAACAGGTACTCCGTTCTAAACACATTGTCTCCTTAGGGAGACTTTGTGCTTGGGAAGGGTGGAGCGAAATTGATATAGTACACGTTAAATATAATCAATATGGATAAATTCTATTTAGTAGCTATTATGCTGTTTGCTATGCAGCATTATATGATTGGTTGCTCAGTTGTTGATGTAATCGATGTAATCGATCGTGAACGTAGAGGTATGTCGCGTGTTGAATATCTTGAGCTGTGTTTCTTAAACGCTCTAGATGAACATATTTCGCGAAATGTATCATTCGGAGTATATGATAAGTACTTCGATAATCTGCAGTTCTTAGAGAGAATATGGCCAGTATACCCTTTAATTTGGAAAGACAAATAAAGACGTGTAACAATTAAAACATAATCAATACGAGTACTTTTAAATTTGACATTATGCTCAATGGGAGATTCGTATGCACATTAAGATATAAATATTGTGCATTATTTCCTATTAACTTCGAAGATTTAAAGGAGTTTATTCTTAGTAAGAGACCTTCTCTGAAAGGAAAAGACTATAGAATCGCAGTTTAATAAAAGGTTCCATATAAATGTAAATGTCAGTTTTTTAGTGGATGAAGGTTGTAGTTGTTAAGTGTAACAACAATAAGTTTAGCGCATACCATGGTCTGTGAAGATAGTGGTATGTTTATTTTGCAAGACAAATAAAAACAAAATATGCACACCTAAGCAAGTGTCTAAACTGCCAGTGTAAGTAGTATGCCTTACATAGCTGAACACAAGCAGCGAGTCTTGTGTATTAGACGTTGGAGAGACAACTGACAACTTGGAAAGACAAGTATAACAAGTTACCGTACCACAGTCGGAAGTAATACAGAATAAAATGGAAACGCTGTTCTTGTTATTTACTTGTTGATTAGATAGTTTAAATCAACTGTGCTTCATAGGTGGCGATTATCCGAGCACATAAATATATAGTGATATAATCGTACAGCTAACCATTAGCGATTTATAAAGTGGTGACAACTTGAAAGAAAGCGACAATCTGGAAAGACAGGTAATTTAAACTCAGCTAGGGAGAGTAGTGAGCATTACGTAATACTACGTATTACTCCAATAAAATCGTCACCGATGAGACCTAGACGAAACTACACATATTGCATCATAGTGTAGTCTGATTTTCATTACTCAAAGCGCAATTAATATACCTCATAATACAACGATCTGTGAAGATAGTTGTATTAAACCGTTATCTCATGCGGTATATAAACTAGGATGACGGAGCGCCTACGCTAACGTGATAAATCGTAGGCAGTAATGTGGCGTTCATGGTCCCAAGCCCATGACTGCAACACGTGCTTATGGTACTTGCAAAGCTATAAGATGTCGATTGTAGGACACAGAGGGATAACCTAGGTATGGGTTTACATGTAAAACTGAGAGTTATTTAACGCGGCCGAATTGTATACAGGTGAATCCAAAGTGCGACTTAACTTTCTATGACAGTCTGGAGAGACAGATAGTGGTGATAATGCATACATTTAAAATGTACGGGCATTCTAGTGAACATTTAGGTGAGTCACAAGATTCGAGTCCAGTCACCACTCTAAACCGATTTTCTTACATCATCTTTTACTAAGTGACGTAGGTTTTATTCAGATGCTCAACGTGCCGGTCTGTGAAGATAGGCACGTTTTTATTATGTATATTAATCAATAATTATATATATGAAACAAGAACATAAATTAGTTATTACCGTAAGTAAAAAAGAATTAATCAAAAAGCTTGTTCTCCTTGCAAAACTTGTAGATATGTATACAAGTGTTGATAGAGAAAATAGATCTTTAGTATTGTCAACAGCACTAGATAAAGAGGACCGCAACTTGGATTCTGTTATCCTGTTGAATAAAGAGATCGCCGACGAAGATTCGCTTGGTTGGGATTTCATTAAAGATGAAAAACTTGATGATATTGAACTTATAGTAAAATAATTATGGACAAAAACAAAATTCATGGTTTTATGGACAACCTTAATCTCCTATTAGTAGGAGCTGTATTAGGTTGTTTTGTGGGTGCCTGCTTTGCATCGAATTACCATACAGGTAAGAGCAAGAAAGCAGAGAAAAAGATAGAAGCGTATGAACGATACTATACATGTGTCGAAACATTGCTTGACTCTCTCGATGGAACACATAATCTTGATCTTATGGATACAGATCTTGCAACAGATTATGGTACTGATTATTTGAATGCAAAATCTAAAGTTGACAAATTAACTGCAGAATAATATGGTGAAATATGAAATTACCAACGACATCTGGTACTCATAAGAGTTATAAACCAGGACAGTTAATTACAATTTGTAAAAATGTATTTAGAATTGTAAAAAATAGATCTAGTTTTACAGATTGTTATATGTGCGATTTAGGTTTTCATGAACAAAAAGACTGGTGTAAGTATTGTCTTCATAACTTACATTGGTGTTATTTTAAATTAATTAAAAAACATAAGGGTTGAGTTGCATCAACCCTAAGTGTTTAATGTAGCCGTAGGGAGTCCAAAGCCTCCAAAGGGAAACCGAATTACAGATGGAACACAAAACTCAAGTATAGGTGAGAAGTAGTCCTGTACAAGTAAATAATGTTTAAATTATCAAAATTATGAACATTTTAGAGAAATTGGTGGGTAATGATTACCCAAAGTTTGAAACAGCTATTTTTGCTGATGGTGCTACAACAATTGTGACAGTGTCTTGCATACTGTCTCCTAACCACGTTGATCTTGACTCTCCAAGTTACATAGAGACCAAGTTCAAGAAGCATATTCCAATTCTCAATGAGATTGGAGTTACGAAGAACCAGGAGACTGGTGAGCAGTCTATCAACGTAACAGTTGAAGTAGCTGGAAAGTTCAATGGTATCACTCATCTGGACCATCTTGTAGGTATTGCTGCTGCTATCAGTAGCATTGCGGAAGAAAAGCTCAGTGAGCCTGAGGCTATCAAGAACATCGGAATGGATTGCAAACCATTTATTCATGTAGATGATGAGTCAGAAGAAGCACAAGCAGACGCATAACCAAGCAATTAAGATACAGTCGGCAAAGGGGAAACCTGATGCCGAGTATCTTAACTACAAGGTAGTTGCTAAGGAGGGAGGATCTACAATGATCCTCTCTTCTGGGTTAAGTAAGGTCAATGCTAAGTCTCTTGAGAAAACTTTGAGCAGTTATATTAATAACAAGCATTCAAATGTTCCAGGAGCTGGCAAGACAAGTGTTAAATTCTTAACGATTCATTAAACTTATGTTGAATGTTACTATCAAGAACGATGGAAAGATCAAGATTCAGACAGAATGCTCTGGTGTAAAAGAGATGAGACATAATGTTAATTTATTGTTAGCATTAGTATCATCTATGGAGATGGAAGAGAAAGCCAACAAAGGGCCTGTACGAACTACTTATTATTTATACTTGAATAAAGTAGAAAATAATAATAAATTGCGTACGGCAAGAGAGTTATCAGCACAGCTTAATATTTCTTTGGAAAATGCAAAAACTATTATGGATTCATGTGTTGACGGTAAAGAGGTAATATTATCTCAGTCTTTTGACGAATCTTACATTAACAATATGAAGGCAGCTCTCGAATCTGTAGGATGTATTTGTGAAATTACTAAAGGATGATAAAAATGGCTGTAAGATTATACGAAAAGCCGGACAAACACAATCCTGGCCCATTGATAGCGATTGTCATTATAGTAATGTTATTACTCATGACATCGAAGTGTCATGCGCAGCAAAAAGCAGCGATCGACACTATGGTTTGTAAGGTTGAATGTATTAAGCAAATAGTACAACAACCTAGTTCTAACGGTAAAACCGTTAAGTATCTGGCTGCATATATTGATAAATCAGCAGGATTCTCAGAGGTTATTCCAATCTCAAAGAGTGTTGTTGATTATATTAATACGTGCAAGCAATTCTCGATCAAGCCGACACTTGGTATTAGACTGAGAAATGGTGTAATTACGTCTATTGTTCGTTATAAAATTAAATTTGTACGCAAATGAAATTTCAGAAGAATGATGTAGTTCGCCGAGTTCTACCAAGTGGAACAATGGTGGGTGGTTTGATGGTTGTAATCACTGGAGTTGGTGGTAAATGCACAGCTGTTAGAGATGTATCAACTGGGAAATGTTGTATATATAAGTCAAGCAGTCTGGAAAAGCTAGAAACTACAAAAATTATGGTTGGGGAAAGTGATATGAATAAAATTGACGCTATGAAAGGAGTTGGTTCGTTTTATCACGAAGTATCCTATGTGTATGATAAATTATACGCAAATCCTACAAAATTTGTATGTTTTATTCTAGCTAAGAATGGAGAAACTGTACATAGAACATTTCATCTTGGAGAAGTATCTAGAGTACTACGAAAAGTTGGCGAAACCGTTAAAGGTTATCAAATCGTTCCAGTTAAAAAGCCAATGTATAAACTACAATTGATTGGTGAACTATGAGTAAAAAGCTTAGTCCTGGCAGAATCTACAAAATAAATGGCATTATTGTTAGGGCTAAACGTCAATACAATTGCAAGGGATGTGTATTTAATAATCCTTTTTCTTGTCCAAGAATAAATGATTCAAAGGATTTGGATAGCAAAGAGTCACCATCTTGCATTGAAGACGGAATAATTTTTATTAGTCCTTAATTATGGCAAAACGTAGAAAGAATGGACAAATGTCCGAATCTGAACTTGAGTTGCGTCGCTTTCACAGCGATGTAAGAAAGCTCAAGAAAGTATGCAGAGATAATAATATCGAGTTGTTAGAGTTTGATAAAGCTCTTAATGATGATGTATGTATATTGTCTCAAAGTGAATATGAAATTGGGTGTACAAAAGAATATCTTAGCAATAGTCTAGAATGTTATTTTGTGCATGATCTCAATTTTAGTAGAACTCAACAACTATTAGACCATGAGTAGATTAGTATATTTAGGTGGAAGCTTATTGATTATGTTAGCTTCATTTTATCCACTACTTAGCCTTATAAAGGCATTAGGTAATGTGCGTGAGATAAGTACACTTGCTATTGGTCTTATAATAATATGGTTGGTAGTTGCTTTGATTTTTGGCCTTCTATTATTCTACTTTACGTGGAATGATATAATAGAAGAGGAGGAGGAAAAATATATTTAGTTGCATTTCAAGGGGGCAGTTTATACTGTCCCCGAGATTTATTAGGTTAAAGGCCTACATAGCAGTTCAAGTCTGCATAAAATCACAAATCGTATAAGTGAAGTATAGGTATGGAGAACCCATACTTGATAGTGAATCAAATTCTAGCAAAGCGAAATGACCTTATAACACTATTGCAAAGTGTAAAGGAAATAGTAACTTGTAAGACTTTAAGGCGTGAAGCTGTGACTGATTAGCTCTTGCAGATGACTTGCTATACGATAATTTGGACTTGTAGCTCAGCAGGTTAGAGCAACAGACTCATAATCTGGAGGTCCTAGGTTCAAACCCTAGCTGGTCCACAAGAAGGAAGAGGTGGGCGGCGTTCCTGGTAACCGCTATAGGTGGGCATACTTAAACGAATACTAGGTGTATGCGTGTATTCCTTCTTTTGATACATTAGCTCAGTTGGAAGAGCAATAGATTTTTAATCTATGGGTCATGGGTTCGAGTCCCATATGTATCACAATAGATGATTCCGTGAATCTTTAAAACCCGGATAGTTAACATTTGTTAAATCTCTAATAAATTATCAAAATGAAGAGATTATTTGAAAAGCTTAGCATGTGCTTAACCATGCTTATTGTAGCTTTCGCAGTGTCATCATGTGACTATGTGAAGCAAACAAAGAGCGAAATCAGACACGATGATTCGCTCATGGTATCAAAGATGATGCAGGAAATCGACAATCCTACATTCGCCGACTATTCTGATGCGTTGACATATCAGAAGACAGAAGGCCAGTGGAGACATCAGGATTCTGTGTTCTTCAGCATACCTGAAAAGGTTATGCGTGACGTTGTATCGGTACTAGAGAAATCTGGGGAACCAATAACTAAGGGAAGTATATCCCATGAGTTTGAGGTTAACAAGCATGTATATATGAACTTGCCAGACAAATCAGACCAATACAATATCTTGACTCCGCCAGACATTCCAAACACGGAAACAATTGATACCATTATTGATGGTAAGCATGTGCAGATTGTGCAGTCCTCCAGTACTAATATAATGTCAAAGGAGGATTAGCTATGAAGCGATACATTATTATCTCTTACGATGGTTCAAATTTGAATCCATCTGAAGTTATGTCAATAGCTTCACAGTTGAAGGTTATTAAACCTGATATTGAGAATGTACACGCATCAACAATGGATGAAAGAGAAGTCAGTTCCATTGTTATCCGCCACGCAGAAAACAAGAATGCTACAGAATTGTCTGTAGTAGAATCTGCGTGCATCTACGCAAAAGAGAAGTTTGGCAAGTTCTTCAACTCAAAAATGAAGTTGTTACTTGCATTGTCCGAGGCTGTAAATGACGAGCCTAACAACGAGTCTCTCACGAGCGCTATCAAGGTTATTTCTTGTGGTGTAAGTAAGAAATTCCGTGACTCTTATGGTATTCCTACCGATGTTATTTGTGTATTCAAAATGGTTCAAGATAATATGTAACTATGTGTAGAACACAACGTAATACTAAGAAAGTGTATCGTCAACGCCACGCAGAAGCTAAAGCAAAGGCTTATAAGCGTGACAAGTTTCAGAACAAATTAAATCCTCTCGATTATGTGGAAGATTCCAGTGTATACGACTAAGAAGGTAAAGGGTAAGATTGTCAAAACATTGGCATTCGAATCCAAATACCCTGATGTGAGTCAAGCTAAAAAAGCTAGATTCGCACTCATTCATTTGGCTAACTGTGCCCACAAGGCTCCATGTGATATCACCGTTAATAGTAACGGTGCGGTATTAATTAAGAATCCATCATGGAGTGTGGGTGAAGTAACATGTGTTAATTAATTTTATTTACAAACATTTTAAATCATTATCAAAATGGCAAAAGCAGAAACAAAAGGTGCTGCTAAAGAGCAGCAGAATGCGTCAGTAGACAACGTTGTAGAGAAGTTGGTTAAGGGTAACCTCGTAACCGACATCGCAGACAAGGCGGCAGAAGAGATCCGCCAGGATGAGGAGAAGCGTAAGATCTCTCAGGTAAAAGAGATCGTTAAGTGTGCTGACTATCTCCGTATTAAGGAGCTTCTCAATGTCCGTAAGGACCGTGCGAAGGCAAAGATCACCCTCGATATTCTGAAGAAGCGCACAGAGCTGTTGGCCCGTCTTCTGGGCAAGGACGAGAATGGTACCGTCGTTCCTGACGACCAGAAGATTACGCCAAATCAGTTCCGTGACCTGTCTCAGAAGATCGATGAGGATCAGCGTAAGCAGATGACCGAGCTGAACCAGGAGTACGAGAAGCACGACCGTGAGTTGCGCGACAAGTATCCTAACAGCTGGTATTATGCCAACTATCAGTTCGATCGTTTTTAATTCTTCTTCTAGTACAAGTATCTTCGTATCACGTACACAGATTCTGAAGTACTGTAGTGGGTCCTGAGGGACGGGGCAGCGAAGGAATCTCAGAATGAATTAACATTCTCATCAAGTATCTTCGTATCACGATGAGAAGAAGAGATGTGAACCCACACAGTAAATTGGGACAGTAGATCAAACAATATGTTTTGTGCGTATCTTTGTATCGGGGAGATTTGATTGCTCTGAGAAAGTTAATTGAACCCTGCAAGATGTATCAAAAATGCTGAATATAGCCCTCTAAGTATCTTCGTATCATGAGGATTCCTATATATTTTCAACCATGTTCTAATGCGTTCTGAGGCGTTGTAGGAGATAAGTGGAGTAATTAACCACGATGCTGCCGAAAGCGCCTTAGAACGACTCTAAAGTGGTTTAAATCAAATGTTCTGACTGATCATCAGGACATTTACAAAACAAATGTACAGTGTGTATGAAATAATCTGTTTGGACAGGGGTTCGACTCCCCTCACGTCCACACCCTCCCGCAGAGAGTGTTCAATCTGAACAACAACCTGGACATGTTGTAAAACTGTCTATGCTTTATGTGTTCACTATGTGATATGGCACATTTTCGTTCGCGAAAACGTGGCAACCTAGGCATGTTGTAAAACTGCCTACACGGGCGTGTTTGGTTTTGACAGACAGAGGAGATAAATACATTAAGCACTATACTATAAATTAAACGGCAATGTAAATAACATTGTAGACTATACTTGCGTAGCGTAAGTTTAGTCTAGGTGCTTCCTACCTAAGTGGAGGGCGATTGAAGGAATCTAACAGGGGTTCGATTCCCCTGCGCTCGCAAATTTAGTTATGACAAAGGGATACAAAGCGATGATAAAGGACAGGTGTCCTTATGTTGTCGACCTCGCGTTCAAATGGTGTACAGAGTTTGGTAGATTATCAAATATTGGTAAGAAGCCACACGAAAGAATTAAGTATGCTGTTAAAACGCGATGGATAGACCGTGTATATCAAGAGAATATAGCAATCTACAACACTGGAAAAGGGAGACCTAGAACAGATGAGAAGAATGCGTCAATAAGAAAAGCTCTTGGAATTCACGAGGGGTCTCAGAACTTTAATTTTGCAGACTCTATAAACTTAGAATGTATTAACAAGACTTTCAATGCTGGAGAATATGCATTTTGGGTATGGGTTAATAGTTGGGTAGTATGGTTCCAAAATAACTATAAATTCCTAGAAAACTATTACAAAATATCGTGCAAATGTGGCAATATGGCACTATTTGATAATTTCTTATCAGAAAAGGCTAGCTTTCTAGATGAATATCTTGAAGATTTTTCTAAGTTTATTAAGAAAACATTTAATTAAACAAAATAAAAAATGGAGTATTTCCCTAAAATGCTAATTTACAGAGCTAGTCTGTTAGGCTATGAAGATGAAAGTATAGAAAATGTGATTAACTGGTTCCACAACGGACTTAAAAAAGGTTTCGTTTATGAACCACACATATTTTGTGCTGGAGATAGCCTAGACGAAAATTGTTTGTACGAATATGCGTGTAATGAGAGCTTGCGTAGAGTTGGAGACTGGATTATGAAAGCCATAATCTTCGGTGATACGAAAAAACTCAAAACGCTTACAACTCGTATGCGTATCGGTTCAGGACTACTTGAAAAAGTAGAAATGAAGACCGGCGGAAAGGATTTGAAATTGATTCTTTTCAACAATTTCGTCAACAATGTTTGGTCATTGTATCGTCAAAAGATGGTATATGACCTTCCGTTTTATCAGGGGTAGGGTGAGAGAGATCTCCCCTACTCCACAATATGGAGTATCAGCGTATCACTCAATCTGAGATTGAGACCATAAAAGAAGCTCAGAAGGGAAATGAGCTTGCGTTTAATAAATTGTTTAACCGTTATAAAGAGTTCGTTGACAACGTGCTCTTTCATTACGTGAATGACATGGATGAAGCTAAAGATCTTACAAATGTTGTATTTCTTAAGGTTCACCAGAAACTCTCGACATTCACAGATTATTCGTCTTTTGGCGGATGGCTGAGAATTATAGCTAATAGAACAGCTATAGATTATTTGCGAAAGATAAAGGAAAAATCTATGGAATTAGGAGAAGATATGGGCCGACTACCTGTAGAATTAACTAGTTCTTCGGAAGAAGAAGATCTTGTCAATCTTCTTGAACATGAATTTCTTTTAAAGGAGTTTGAAAAGCTCCCTAAAAAGACACAGAAGATTTTTAATTTGTTTTACGTAGAGGATCTATCAGTTGATGAAATTAGCAAAGTGCTAAAAACTCCTACAGGCACTATAAAAGCAGCGTTAAGTCGCACTCGTAGGAAAATTAAAAATAATTTAAAAGTTTAACAAAATGACTTCACTTTTATTATTGATTCTCTCAATTTTTATCGCTCTTGGTTTCGCAAGATACAATAAGAGCAACAAGTTGTTCTGGATCATTCTTGTGAGTCTCTTGCTTGGTTTTACTGGTAAGAGCATGGTCAACAGTGCCTTTGTTGACCATAAAAGTGAAGCCAGCACAGTTAAATCTTCTGCAACTCCCATGCTGGCACCGACGTGCTCACTTCAGGCTTTGGAACCCTCAGAGGGCGCTGGTACATGTGATGAGACAAAACCAGCAGGTAAGGATACAGTTGTAGCAGATACTGTCGCTGCGCTTAACTTGGGTGAAGATGGGCATATTAAAGTGCTCACTAAGCCTCCACAAGATTGGTTAAAAACGAACTTTATATTCGACACAAGTTGAATCTAAGTTAGTTGCCCAGAAAAGTATTAATTAAATTTATTTACAAACATTTTTAAAACATTATCAAAATGGCTAATAAAAAGAACAAGGGTAACGTTAAGGTTGCCCAGAATAACAACAATGGTGATAACGGTGTAAATGCAGCTGTTGAGGCTGCAGCTATGCTCACAACAACAGGTGGGTCAAGCATGGACCGTAACCACCAGGTAGACTTGTTGAAGATGGCTCATGAGCGTTTCTTCTTGGATGAGAACGCTGCAGAGCATACTGGTATCCCGCAGGGAGCCATCGACAAGATCAATCATATTAATGCTCTTGGCATTGCTGTATGCATGTGCAATGAGGTTAAGTATGGTTCTAGTGACTTTGCGTTAGTAATTCGCAAGTCTGCGCTCCCAGAGCTTAAGGAAGCTCTTAAAGAGATTGGTGTAAACTTTGACGAGGCTAAGCTCTTGCCTTCGGCCAAAGACGCTGAAGCAGTTGAGGTTACAGGTGCAGCTGTACAGGTTTCAGAAGAAACTTCTAAGAAGCTTGAGGAGGATGCTCAGGCCCGTGCTGCCACAGCAGGCAAGGTCTTTGATCCTACGAAGATTAAGGACGAGGAAGAGCTTAAGGAGGCGTTGTCTGGTTTCCTGGCTATGAATCGTGATTCTAAGCTTATGGACAGTATCATGCAGTGCGTGAACTTCTATAAGGCATATCGCTCTATTGAAGCTAAGCGTGCTATTGAGTCTGCTGAGAAGACACTCAAGGACACCAAGGACAAGAAGTATAAGGAGAACGCTGAGAAGGCTCTTGCTTCTGCGAAGAGCAATCTTGATCGTGTCAACAACATGAGCTTCCATGACGTGTTTCGTGAGGTTGCTAGCCTTACAGGTCGTGTCGGAACTCTCACTTATGGAATTGGCGCTCACCTCTTCAATGTTACCGCTACGTCAGGATCTCCTGTATCTGCGTTCTGTGAGCTTCTTGACCATTCTACAGACAAGAACACCGGTGTATGCAAGTATACCGATAATCAGATTGCAGACGCTGTAAGATGTCTTGTTCTTATCAGCGCTGATGAGGTTCGCTCTAAGGGCAAGATTCTGATTGAGGAAGAGAACAAACTTCCTGAGAAGGAGCGTGTTCAGGCGCACATCGATACAGCTAACAAGAACATCGCATTTGCTGATAAGGCTACTGCAGCAGTTCTTGCAGCTCCAGGTGAGTTTGTTGAAAACCTGAAGAAGAACTTCTTGGATGGTAATAGCTTCGCTAAGAAGACTGTTATCTCTATCAAGCGTGCATACTACCGCGATGTAGTTCCAGAGATGATGGCTAAGGTTAAGTCTGATTCTATGCTGGATAACGCTACTCAGTATGCAGGTATCATCTCTAATCTGTTCCGTAACCCTTCTGATCCGCTCGTAGGTTATGCTAAGGAGAATATTATCGACTTGGCATTTAAGACCGACGAAGAGATCAAGGCCGAGGAAGAGGCTGTTGCCAAGGCTGCTAAGGAAGCAGCTGATAAGAAGGCAGTAGAGAACAAGAAGAAGGAAGCCAAGGGTAAGGCTAAGGCTCAGGTAAAAAAATAATACGGCCAATTAAGAAAGCTGGTTCACAACTAGTTGGTCGCGTTAGAAGAGCCTTTGATATCCAATGGCAAAGTGAACGCAAATAATTTAACTATCAAAGTATGAAAAAATTAGTAACAACGTTGCTAGGTGCAGCATTTCTTGCGATCGGCATGAATATTGCAGATCTTAAGAATGTGCCCCTTCCGACGACAGTGCAAACAGTAGCAGCATCTACTGTATCGCAACCAATGGACCATTTGTTTGGTCAGATGAATCGTGCTAATCCTGATACAGTGCATGATACCGTTAAGGTAAAAGTGCCTGTACCTTGTAACCATAAACAGTTGCCTGCAAAGACAATTGTTAAACGCACCGTAATTAAGAAGACAGATACGTCGTATGTACCACTTCTGTATATTATGGAACCTGGAGAAAAGGTCGACTCCACTAATCACAACTCTGCCATTCGTAAGGGAGAGCTCCGTGATTATATCCAAATCGCCTCCAATGTACATAAGTAAACATAAGAACCCTATGTACTATAATTGGGTAAGTACATATAGTAGATCCCATTAGTCTACGTACTATTCTGGAATATCCCTCGCGAAGGAACTAGAAGAAAAACTCAATCAAATTAAACTGGATCCGAGAATATGTTAACCCTGTCTTGCAGGGCGAGATCACTCAAAAGGTAGGATGAAATGTATCAAACATTGAAACAGTTTGATATAGGTAGGAGTAGCGTTGTATCAACTCCTAAAGATTACACAGCTGGACTTGTGAGAACCGTCTGGAGACAAGCTGGATGAGGCTGTGTAATCTAAAAACGCATAAGTCCCAAGAAGGGCATAATGAACCGTATCGGAATTGTATGTGATAATACTAAGCATACACGAACGTTACACGAGATGAACTATATTGGTCCCCAGTAGGTGAACAGAATTGCATACATGGTATGGTGCATGGTGCTGGAAGAACCGAGGATATCCCAAACAATATAGAAGTATTATTAAGCCGTAGGTAGTGTTTCTAGTGTCCAAAGCTAGTATAAAGGCCGAAAAACTACATCAATACTGTGGGAGTAATACCACACAGAGTAAACTAAATGAGTTTGCTGACTATACCAAAACCTTACTGTTCGATTCAGTACAACTCCGTTGAAGGGGTGCCAGGGATGGGGTAGAAGTGTCTGATTGTGACCGCTAGGCTTTTCTTGTTTATGCGGTATATAAAAGTAAAACAAGCACAAGGGTTGGGCAGTCCCTTAATCGAAGCTCCACTGGAGTATCGTACGCGGGTGAAGATCGCGGTGAAAATCTATTCCAGTTGTAATTAGGATGTTAGGCAATCCAAACTTACAGCCAATTTCCATGAAAATTAAATCATTCATGAGACTATGATCGATGACTCCGTTACAGTCAAAGAAAATTGATGGAAAGCTATCCTAGAATAAGAAATAGCAAAATAGGTAGAAAGTTGATTCGAGATATATCCAGCCAGGATCGTTTGACCTCCACTTTCATCCAAAACAATTTAGACCAATAGTTTATTTGTATTATGATATGCAATATTATATAGTCTCTACAGAGTAGTAAGCTGGTATATTATATATGCGTATATTGTATACAAGAGATATAGACTATGAAAATCTAGAAAGTTTAAAAGATAACATGTTTAACAAAAAAAATTGATGTCCCTTTATAGAGTGTATCTTACGTTGTAAGTAAGGACTTGAGGTAAAGAAATCGAGTGCCAACCGATATGCCAACCATGCTAAAGTATACTGCGCAACAGTATATGTAAACACAAAGGTTCGAAGCAATACAGGAAATTGATGGGCAGCTTATATTCTATGTTGTAAAACGACTGTGTATATTATATGTGTATACTGTCTCTATACATGTATATTACGTTTATAAGTGGGTGACAAGATGAAATGTATGGGTTGAATTCCCAATATTCGTGCACTATAAATAGGAGGTAGTAATACCGGTACAGAAAAATTGCAAACATCAGCAAAGATGTAAAAAGCCGTAAAGTCTGTGATGGGTTTGATCCTGAGACATTCCGATAACCAACCGCTGTGTACATGCCACAAGCCGAGTACAGCAGTAAGGAGACCTAGCTGACAGTCGCTTTTAAGTTAGCAGTAGAGATCATCTGCTTTAATAACAATCGTGTAGGAATATCTTGTAAGTATAGTAAGGGAAATACGACCGAGATTCTACATATTTTCGTGGGTTATAAGAATTCTAAGATTCTATGAGTGTTAGTTGCTCTGCAAAATTTCACCAACGAAGATTAGAATAGTTAAGTTAGAAAAAAACGTGAACAAAATAGCAGAAAATAGTTCAGCATTTGATTATGCAAAGAAAGCATTAAAAGCTTTAGACGATGGGCCTGGATAATCCAGTAAATGTTAATTACGTCATACGTACGTAATTCCTGCTACAAGTCTACTACCCTATTGTTGTAGTAGAAATAGTGTAGCTAAGTCTATGAAAAACGTCTACAATAGTAGAACTTTCTTTAGAAAACTAAGTAAGCAAAGTAGTAACCGAGTATCTTCGTATCAGCGTTGCTTTATTCAATAAACAACGGCAAAGGTGTAGCCAAAATACACCATATTTTAAAAATCATATCGTTAGTTAATCAATAACGATATCAAAAAGGATATGATTATGTCAGAAATTAATGTAAACATCGTGGAAACTACAATTAAGTCAAATCGTACCCCACTGAGCTTGCTCGGTGGCAGAATGTTTGGTCAGGACGTATTTATTCCTCAGACCCGTATGTTCAACCCAGATCATGATAAGGTTTTGGAGCAGGCTAAGCAGGGCTCCAATGTAAACCTTGTCCTCAATCGTTCACCTCGCCGTTTTGCGATCGGCTATATTACGATTGAGTCTATGGCAACCAAGCAGAATGCAATCGGTGATGTCGTTTGCCGTCTCAATGAGGGCACCGAGCACCAGATTGATATCCCTCTCGGCGAGAACAGCACCAAGTTTGGTGAGACCACAGAGGAGGCAGTTCAGAACGCTCTTAAGGATAAGAACTCTAAGGCTGTGTTCTCAGATCCTAAGGATTTGAGTGGCATTCTTAACGATCTTAACCGTGGTGAGATCGCTCGCCTTGAGGCAATTATTGAGCAGGCTAATAAGGCTAAGGCTCAGTGTTTGTCTGCCATTGCAGCAAACGAGAAGATCGTTGCAGACTACGAGCGTCAGAAGGCAGATTCTAAACCAGCTGATAAGATAGCATAAGTTCATGGAGGCTGTTTTAACAGAAAAGAGCGTTAAGCTTATAGCAGTAATGCTCTCAGAACCGAAAATTAAGGCAGCCGTTTATGAAAAGTTGGACCATACAGAGAAGTACAAGATCTATACCATTAACGATGATGGTAGTATTACTCTGGGTTCAACTAGATTCCATTTTTGGAACAAGATAATCGGCTGTGAGCAAACTTTACCATTTGAGAGCTTCGCTCTTAAGGTATGGGATGCACTAGTGAGTCTTTCCACAGGGCTTAACCAAAAAGCCATTATGGAAGGACTATCACAAGAAATTGTGATGAAAGGAGTTAAAGACAAAAACTTTAACTGGGTCGTAGAACGACTGTATGATGTTGCGACAAAAGTATGTCAGAATTCTAGCATTGCTGATGGCGTAGGAGCGGACCCTGCGGGGTCCCGGGTGTCAGGGCCAAGGCTTAACGCTCAGCAAGAGTATCCTGATAAAATTGTTATCAATATCAACGGACGTAAAGAAGTTTTGCAGGTTAAAGACTGCATTGGTAAACCAATGATTGAGTTGGAGTATGGAATTGTAAACGCTAAACGAGTAATGCCATAAACAGAAACATTCCTGCGGGAATGGTGTACGATCTGTGCGCAGAAGAGTACACATTCATGCATGACGTTACCGTTATTGTTTGCAAGAAAATACAATAACAATATTATTAGTTTATATTAAAGGGCATCCTTAAAAGTTCTCTGCGGAGAATAGGTAATCCACCCTGCGGGGTAGGGTTACCAATGGATACCCCTTTATCCTTTATTACAGCAATATGTAGTATAGGAGCTAGGTAAATGGCTGATTCAAGTAAATTGTTTAATTTTAATCAAACTATATGAATAAGAAATCAATTAAATTGAACTCAGCAAACATTATTACAATTCGCAAGAACATTGATATTACCATCAATAAGTATTGGCGAATCATTCGAGCAGAGAACCTGATGTCTAAGAAGGCAATTGCAGCAAAGCAGGGTTCTGGCTTAGATCTCAAGAGCTTGTATAATCAGATTATGCAGCTTAGTGAGAAGCGTATTATGATTAAGGGTATTTTGGTAGCTCTTAATACAGGTACTACTACATTCTCTTATGAGGATTTTAAGAAGACAAATAACTATAGCATTTTTGCAGCATGTGAGGCAAAGGAGGCTATAGCTCAGCTCAAGATGATCAAGACACTTGATCCATCAACTAAGGCAAAGAAGGGATTGAAGGCTATGCCTAAGCGTGAGGTATTCTCATCAGCTAAGATTGCACAGCTTATTCACGAGCAGCAGCTACTAGCAAATAAGTTTGACGCTAATCTTGAGAAGTTCAACAATGAGACTTCTATTGAGATTAAGAATACTATTGCAGATAAGTTCGAGATGGATCTCGCAGTTTAAATGCTATAGGTTCGAGACAAATACAAGGGTCGCCGAAAGGAGTAAGATCGAGGCTTACACGAACCACAAATAAGGAATCCCTTGCCTTAAAAAACAACATTATTAACACATTAAATTATCAAGATTATGTCTAAGAAGAAGAATAATAAGAAGAATCTCAAGAAGGTTCAGGCTAAGATAGGAACTACACCAGTTAAGGCTGAGGCAGCTAAGAAGGAAGAGTCTAAGGCTGCTGTAAAGAATACAGAAATTGTTGCAGCAAAAGACGATGCTAAGGCCATTAAAAAGGCTGAAAAGAAAGCTCATGAAGAGGCTAAGTATGCCGCTTCTAAGGCTCGCGCAGAGGCTCGCAATGCTCGCAAAAAGAGCATTATGGATAAGTTGATCGACTCCAAGAAGACAAAGGCTTCAGGGCCTGTTAAAATCACTCTGGAGGAGCGTTTGAAGAAGCAGGAAGAGCGTCGTAATGTCGCTCAGGCTCGTCACATCGCATCAATTACCCGTCG
>ERZ780035.2-NODE-2-length-28639-cov-6.8771_pt1 | contig 28639 bp, 16 predicted proteins | sample MGYA00511926_ERZ780035 | MGnify/ENA primary metagenome ERZ780035 (study PRJEB29588, sample SAMEA2148024) | human gut metagenome | biome: human gut; feature: human-associated habitat; material: faeces | place: Denmark | collected 2008/2010 ...
CAATCTTCTTGGCAAGAAGAATCAAGCCGGCACAAGTACCATAAACTGGCAAACCGGCAGCAATCGCCTCCTTCACAGGCTCCATTAATCCCAGTTCATTCAAGAGTTTCGCCTGGGTGGTACTCTCACCGCCCGGAATAATCAAGCCATCCTTAGGCTGGTTCCAATCCTTCAACTGGCGAACCTCGAAGCTATCCACGCCCAACTGAGCCAACTTCTGTCTGTGCTCAGCAAAAGCGCCTTGTAAAGCTAATACTGCTATTCTCATTACTTACCTCTTTCAGCCATGAGCAAAGCAATCTCCTGCTCATTGATACCTACCATTGCCTCGCCGAGGTCCTCGCTCAACTCAGCCAGCATCTTAGGGTCGTTGTAGTTGGTAACAGCCTTCACGATAGCCTGGGCACGCTTAGCAGGGTTACCGCTCTTGAAGATACCAGAACCTACGAATACACCCTCGGCACCGAGCTGCATCATCAGGGCAGCATCAGCTGGAGTAGCCACACCACCGGCAGCGAAGTTAACCACTGGCAACTTGCCGTTCTCGTGAACATACTTCACCAGGTCGTAAGGAGCCTGCAACTGCTTGGCTGCCTCGTAAAGTTCATCCTCGCTCATAGAAACCAGGCGACGGATTTCGCTCTGCATCATACGCATGTGAGTAACAGCCTGAACCACATCACCTGTTCCTGGCTCACCCTTGGTACGAATCATCGTAGCACCCTCAGCAATACGGCGGAGCGCCTCGCCCAGGTTCTTGGCACCACAAACGAATGGCACGTCGAACTTAGTCTTGTCGATGTGATAAACATTATCTGCTGGAGAGAGCACCTCGCTCTCGTCGATATAGTCGATTTCTATAGCCTGAAGAATCTGAGCCTCAGCGAAGTGACCGATGCGGCACTTAGCCATTACAGGAATAGAAACAGCCTCCTGAATACCCTTGATCATCTTAGGGTCGCTCATACGTGAAACACCACCTGCTGCACGGATATCAGCTGGAATACGTTCCAGCGCCATTACTGCACATGCACCTGCTGCCTCTGCGATTTTTGCCTGTTCTGGAGTTGTTACGTCCATAATCACACCACCCTTGAGCATCTGAGCCAAGTTGCGGTTCAATTCTTGTCTATTTTCTGCCATAATTCTTATATTTTTATTCAATTACGGCTGCAAAGGAAACACTTTTCAGCGAAATAGCAGAAAAATGTTCCATTTTCTGCAAACATTGAGTCATTTTGTATAAAGAGAGATTCGCAAATATATAAGAGATATTCCTGAATATATAAAGCAGTACACAGATTGTACTGCTAAGAGAAACCGAGAGGAGTTCACCTTCTGAACTTCTACATTTTTTGTATCTTAGCGAAAAATTTCGTAACGAAAAATTTCGATTATGGAATATAGAAGACCCATTCTTCAGGAAATGGATACTCAAGAACATGATTGAGTAAGATTATATACAGAGAAATCGCCAGCGAAGCTGTAAAAAAGCTTCGCTGGCGATTCTGCAAGAGAGAGGTTTATCTATGTGTTAAAAAAACTAACTCATAGTTTTATGGCTCCAAAGTCTATGAGTTCCGAGGTGGAAAACATAGAGTTAAAAAGCAAAGAAAAAATAACACGGACAAATTAATTTGTCCGGACAAATTATCCGGTAGCTTATAAGTTACTAATATTTAACCCTTTACAAGCGACTGGACAAAAGAGCCAGACAAATTCAATTTGTCCGTGTTTCTATTTTAACTTAATTACTTTAACTTTTCTTCGTTCATACACTACGCTGATGCAACTTAGTACCGTTACCAGGCAAGAAGTAAAATGAACCTTATTTTAATCTTTCAAGCACCCGATAGGAACAACATAAACACCATCTTTTCTTCGATAAGCGAAATCGCCTGTTCCCGTAAGTACCATCATGAAAGATGGATCATTCATTTTTTCTGTATTTATTTTACCTGCAAGAGTTAGCAGGTTTTCTGCACCCTCGTTAATGAGCTTGTCGCCACCTAACTTTACCTCAACAAGTCCATATTTACCATTACGCAGATGCACAACAGCATCACATTCCAATCCATTTTTATCGCGATAATGATACACCTCTCCATCTAATGCATCTGCAAAGACTCGCAAATCACGAATACAAAGGGTTTCAAAAAAGAGCCCCATCGTATTGAGGTCGTTGATAAGATCTTTAGGCCCCAGTCCCAATACTGCCGTTCCGATAGACGGGTCTATAAAGTAACGGGTATTTGCAGTACGGATAGCCGTCTTGGAGCGTAGGTTAGGATTCCAGGCTTCGGAATCCTCTATGACAAAAATCTTGCGCAAGGCTTCCAGATAGCTACCTGCTGTCTTCACGCTAATTTCATTTTCATCATTTGTCATCATATCAGCCACTATCGTTCCGATGGTTGCTTGCGAACCTTGATTCCGGGCGTATGAACGCAATAGCAATCTTGTAGTCGTTGCGTTGCGATTTACTCCATCCACCCGCGAAACATCTTTCTTAATAACAGCATCCACATAGTCGAATGCTTGTTCCAAAGCTGCTTCGCCTTGTAATCCACAAGCAAAAGGCCAACCACCACGGCAAATCAGATATGCCAGGTCATCTATCTTCAGTTTGTTAATGGCAACTATCTTTTCTGGTGTTTCAAATAAATGTGCCAAACTCACCTTTCCGTTTGATTCGCCTGATTCATAGAGACTCATTGGTCTCATCGTTAGCCAACTGAACCGTCCTGTTCCAGAATGGTGCATATCTTTTTCATCTGCAGGAACAGCAGAGCCTGTCAAGACAAACTGTCCCACATCATGCCGATGGTCAACCTCAAATCTGATGGCATCCCAAAGTTTGGGTGCCAACTGCCATTCATCAATAAGTCTTGGCGTATCACCCTCCAGCAAGACAGAAGCATCAATCTCTGCCATCTGTAGATTTGTTTCCAATGAGGCAGGATTATCCATATACAGGATACTATTAGCCTGCTGTTCGGCGGTGGTAGTTTTCCCACACCATTTTGGACCTTCTATCAAGATAGCCCCCTTGCTTGCCAGTTTCTTTGCCAGCATTTGGTCTGCGATTCTATATTTGTATTCCATATTTTCAAATATTTGATTACGTGTGCAAAGATACTACTTTTTTTTGATATTTCCTCAGTTGGCTGGATTTTATTTCCTCAGTTGGCTGGATTTCATTTCCTCAGTTGGCCGTATTTCATTTCCTTAATTGGCTGGAGTCATTTTAATCAACAGGTTTTGGTTGCCTGAAAGCAGAAGGAGTTACCCCTCTCATCTTCTTGAAGAATTTGGTGAGATGAGCCTGCGAGGAGAAACCGAAGGTGTTGGCTATCTCCTGAACCGTATGCGTGGTGGTAGAGAGCTCGCGCTCTATCTCCTTCACGATGTATTCATCGATGATTGCCTTCGGCGTCTTGCCGGAGATGCGGCGGGTAACCTGAGCCAGATAACGGCCACCCACATTCAGCTGGTCGGCATAGAAATGAACATCGCTGTAATTGCGGCAGAAGTTATTAACCTGCGAGATAAACTGGTTGTAAAGCTCGGAACTCCTGCCCTGCAGATTGCTCTGGCGCACGAGTTCTACATTGATGAAATCCTGCGCCATCGCCAGCGCCTCCTCCATCTTCTTGCCCTGATTCAGATAAACGGCAAGAGCTGAAGAGAAACGGTTGATGAGACCATGCGAATTGGCATTGTCGAGACGATAGATCCGGAGTCCCTGCTTCTCGGCAAGGCTCAGCAGCTTGGAATTCTGCAGAATGATGTCGCTCTCCTTCTTGCGTGACACGACGACAGAACAGAGCGGCAGCAGACGGTATTTGATCTGGCTCACCACATCTTCCGTCATCAGCGCATCGCCCTGGCTCGACCAGATGGCAGGGGCATAGATGATATGGGCAGGACGGTACCTGGTCAACGCATCGATGACCACATTCAGCGTCTCCACCCTGCGTATCATACCAATCTTCACAATATCAGGCTGCATATCGTTCATAATAGCCTCAATCTGCCCCGAAACAATCTCGGCAGGAATATCAAAGAACTCCTGAATACCGAGCGTATTCTGCACAGTGATGCTGGTTATCGCCGAAACAGCATAACCGCCCAACTCGGAAATCGTCCTGATGTCCGCCTGCACACCAGAGCCTCCGGTGCTGTCTGAACCTGTAATCGTTAATATCATATCCTTAAACTTTGAACCCGATGATAAGTTTGAGGGCAAAGATACAAAAAAAGAGCGAATAATCCGCAGAATTTGCAGATAATTCGCTCTTTTTTTTATTCTTCAGTGAGATCTTTACATTCCTTGAGTATCTCGGCAGGTACCTCATCGCAACGCTTGTAGCGGCTGATGTCGGTAACATCGTCCTTGGCGGTCCATATCATGGAACCCGATGCCAGGAGACGGGTTACGAGATAACTCTGGTTCCAGTCGCCCTTACCGTTATCATAGCTTCCGCTGATGATGTAACCCTGGTATGGATCGTTCTTGATAGCGAACGAACCGGTGATATGGCGACCATACATACTGTCAAACTTCTGATACATCTCGAAAGTCTGGTCCTTGCGGTTGAAAACGATGTAGCAGTATGTGCCCTCAGCAAGAGGTTCACCGTTCCACTCAGCCAACTCCCATGTGCCATGAAGATTGGCAGGTGTAACTTCCAGAGAAGGCTCCTCCGGTTCTTCATCATCGCTGCTGCAGGCTGCAAAGCCGCAGGCAAACAAAGCAATCACCAGGAGGGTGAAGAGTTTTTTCAAATATTTCATTGTCTTGGTATTTTTTCTTTTTTACTTTTTTCCTTTTTTACCTTTCTAACTTTACAACGACCTGTATCGTTCTGTCAGACGGGCGGGCGTCCAAGCCCTCCAGAATAACAGGGAAGGTGAAGGATTCGGGCATCGTAGCCGGAATCTTATCGGCTATGATGGTGATGACGAGGTCAGCCTCATCACCCGGATCTATCACCTCAGGCTCTGTCGTAAGACGGGCATAAGGAGGAAGAAGGAGGCTGGATATACGGAGCGGCTTGTCACCGCTGTTTCCGCAGAGGATACGTGCCTCAGGCTCTGTGCCCGGCTTTACCTCTGTGATACTTGCCTTCGCCTGTTTCAGTCTGAGTGCGCCCATCTTGTGCGGATAGCGTGCCCACTGGTCAGCACCTGGCAGCACCTTGCCCGTTAAGGCTAGCTTAACGGCAGGCTGTCCCTCTACCTCTTTCAGATAGAGATAAGCACCCGTATTGATGGTGCCCGGATAGCGGTTAGGCGTGAAGGTGATCTGCACCTGACAGGTATCGCCAGGCTTCATCACATCGCCCCTGACATAAGAACTGGTACATCCACAGGTGGTTCTCACCTGTGTGATGTGCAGTATCTTCTTGCTCACATTCTTACCTACGAAGGTGAAGGTGCGAGGCGCATCGTCCTCGGTCATCGTACCTGCATCGATAAGCGGATGCTCAAACTTCAGCAGTTCCTTCTGCGCATTCACCGTAACAGGCAAAGCCAGGAAGAAAAGCGATAGGAAAGCAAATATCTTCATATTATATCCACTTACATCCAACCATTGTTACCGGCACTCTTTCTAACGGTCACAACTACGGTCTGGCTGGTACCATCGGCAGCTGTTACGGTGAGCGATGTGCTTCCGGAAGCGAGTCCTTTCACGGTGAGCGTCTTGCCATCTACTGAAGCAGAAGCTACGCTGCTATTCGCTACAGAGCAAGAGAATCCCTCTGTCTGACCTGCGAAATATGCAGCGAGGTTGAGAGAAACAGTCTTCTCGATGCCCACATACACGTTAGGCAACTTCATATCAGAACTGAATTCCTTGTTCTTGATGTTGTTCAAGAGCTGAGCAGCATCAATCAGACCAGCACCCATCTTGCCGATGTACTTAGAGAGCTGTACAATCTCTGGCGAAGCACCTACGGTAGAATGGTTCATGTAGTAGGTCTTGGTTGCACCATTCTGATAATGACTATCCAATTCCTTCACAGATTTCTTCATCAGAGCTACGAAGTCGGCAGCACGATAATGACGGTTCGTCTTGCTTGCATAAGCGAGACCCAAGGCAGCCACACCCGAAAAATGAGGACAAGCCATAGAGGTTCCCTCCATGTAGCCGTAAGCAGGCTTACCGTTCTGGATCATCGTAGAGAGCACAGCACCTTTCTGCTCGGTTGTCGTCTCTGCCCAGTATTCATCTTCCTGCTCACCAATCTTGCTGTAATAGTCCAAGTCGCCACCAGGAGCGCTCAGGGTTACGAGCGAACCGTAATCAGTGTAGCAGGCTGGAGTAAAGTCGGCAGCTAATGAAGATACGCTGACGCACTTAGAGTAAGCACCTGGGAAAGCAGGATTGCCAGCATACTCGTTACCGGCTGCGAAGACTGGAATACCACCGTCGATGACACCATTAGGCGAACCGGCATTGTTGATGAAGTAATCCAGAGCTTCCTTCTCCAGCGGATAGGTCTCAGCCCATTCCTTCTCGGTAGCAGGGCCCGGAGTATAACCGTTGATGATGCTAGACTCTGAAGAGTTGTAACCCCAACTGCACTGCAGGATGACTGCACCATTATCGGCAGCATACTTGATGGCTCTCGCCTCGCCTGCCAAGGTTACACTGTTCTGGCCGGAGAATACCTGGCATGACATGATCTTGACACCAGAGTTAGGAGTACCGTCACCACCAGCTACACCACAAACACCTTTACCATTATTATTTACGGCTGCAATAGTACCAGCTACGTGAGTACCATGACCGGTGTCATTGGCATCAGTCCAGGTAATATCGCCGCTCTCAGTAACGAAGTTGTAGCCATGAAGGTCGCCATCATAACCATTACCATCGCCATCAGTCTTGGCTCCCTGAGTAGTCTCACCCGGGTTGCACCACATGTTGGCTGCCAGATCAGGGTGCGTATACATCACGCCCTCATCAAGAATAGCCACGATGATAGAAGGATCGCCTGTACAGGTCTTCCATGCCTCAAGTGCATTCACGTCACATCCTGCCTTAGCACCCACCTGATTATTGTTGAGCTTCTCAAAGTCATAGTGGTCCTCACCCAGGTTACGGTAATGCCACTGGCTGGCAAAGCCTGGGTCGTTTGGCTCGCCCTCGGCTGCTAAGCGGGTAGACTTCTGCTGAAGTGCCTTATCGCTGAGATAGATGCGCTTGCTGTCTGTATTGTAAGCACGCTTGATGCGACCGTTAGTCTGAACCTTTGAGATTTCGCCCAACTGCTTCAGGCGCTCGGCAGCCGCCTTCAGGTCGGTTCCCTTATTAAACTTCACCGTATACCAGAGATGGAGTCCCGCCTCGCGGGTTCTTGCCTCAGTATTTGCATCTACCGGGAACACACGCTCAAAGCTGTAGCTTCCCAGGATGTCGAGCACCTCATCGGTAGAAGGAATACCCGAACGGGTAGCCTTTCCGGCGCGGGTCTTGCTCAGTTGTGCCTGGTCGAGGATATCGCTCATCTCCGGACTGAACTTTATCAGCAACTCACCCGCCTCAGCATCTGCAGGGATGGTGATTTCTGAATTGCCGTCAGAAGAGCCGATGGTTGACAGGCTGTCAGAACAGCCCGTCAATGCCAATGCGACCATTGCTATATAGAAAAACTTTTTCTTCATTGTTTGCTTCTATATTGTTTTTATGTTTATCTTACTTTTTCTTAGTTCTCCTGTACTTAGCCATCAGCGCAGCTTCATTAATATCGCCTGCTGCCACGTATGTGCGGTAGTAGAGCGGATAAGCTACACCCGGAATCTCCCACTTGCTGCCTGGGTCGCTGGTTCCGTAATAGTAGTCGTAGCTGTAGCTGTCTTCTGTCATATTAGAGAAACCAACGGCAGCGCCATCGCTGTTCTTACCCTTAGGCTGCTGGTTGAAGATCAACGTAGGTGCATTCCATTCTACCAGGTGTGGATGGAAGAGAATCCAGTTTGGCACCTCACCTGTAAAGAAGTTCAGGTTGAGTGACAACTGACGGCAGTTTGGCAATACACGTGGCACCTCGCTAGCATAAACATCCTCGCAAACTACAGAACCATCCTTGTGCTTGCAGGTTACAGGATTATTCCAGCCTGAGAGCAACCATTTGCAGGTATCGCCTACCAGCTTGTCGAGATAATCTTCCTTGTTGGTAGAGAAGTCAGACTTGCTGTATCGGGTGGCCTTGCCGGCAGCCTCCAGAGCTGCATCCATCTCTTCATCGGTAGGAAGTTCACCCTCCAGGAAGCAGTAAGACAACTTCAGTGTATTCAACTTATCCCATGTCAGGAGCTTGAGAAGCGCCTGACGGTCTGCAGATCCGGCATTTACCTTACCATACAGTCCGATAGGATAGTTATTATAAACATAGACGCCTGATGCATTCTTTTCGCCCAGCGAAGCGATGTTGATGACAACATCCGTACGGCGCTGTGCATAGAGAATGAGGTTACGCAACTTAGGGAAGTTCTTCTCGTTGACGATATCGGTGATATCCGACAACTTGTTGAAGTTGTTATTTACCAGGTTGAGCGATTCAAGACTCTTGCCCAGCTTAACAAAGCTAGCAGGCAACTGAGTCAGACCGTAAGCCTGAACGGTAAGATTCTTCAGATACTTCAGCGAGCAGATTTCATCACCGAGCTTCACCTCACGAATCTGGTTGTTCTCGTTGGCAGCAACAGAGAATGACTCCAGGAACTTGAGATTACCCACTTCCTTAGGAAGAGTTTCGCCACTCTTGAGGTTGAACATGCTGAACTTGACAGAACGTACACGTCCTAAAGCCTCAGGATGATCCTTCACGAAATCATCAGTAGCTTCCCAGAGCGTTACGCCGCTCCAGTTGCGCATGTTCTCGCTGGAATCGAAGGTAGCAATGCTACCCAGTTTCTGGTGGATCATGATGACAGAGAGAGAGTCACCGGCACGGTTGTCCTCAATCTTTGGTGCTGCCTTCTGACGAACGGTCAGGATAACATCATCGGTAGGATTACCATCTGCATCTACCAGCTGGTCTTCAGCCTTGACTGGCACGAGATGAACCTTAGCCACACGAACGGCAGGAACCACGTTCATCGCCCAGCGGAACTTGAAGTTCACGGTGCGAGGACGGTACTTTCTGTCCAGCTTGATACCCAGGTTAGTACCTGTCAGCTTATCTTCATACTTGCTGTTCAGAAGCCAGCCCTCACGCTCGCTCTCGTTCTCTGCCTTCTCAGCATCGGTCAGATCACCCTCGAAAGAATACTCTATCTTACCAATCTTGCATTCCACGTTGGCGGAAATCAGACTCTCGAAAGCACGGTTATCGTAAGAACCGGAGTTTTCGATTTCTACAACAGGATCCTTCAGGAAGATCTGCTTGCCATAACCGAACTGGGTGATGGTAAGCTTGCGACTCTGTCCGTTGGCACCCTGGAAACTGAGTTCTGTGCTGCGAAGCGTGTTGGAAAGAGTAGAATCCACCGTGATGGTACCCTCAACAGAACCCACACCGTTGGCAGGCGAAAGCATCAGCCAAGGCTCAGAGGTATTTGCCACCCAGTCCTGTGAGGCAGCGATGGCAATCTGCTCTGTTCCACCCTGAGGGCCTATGGCAATCTCCTCTTTATCGAGCGCCAGTCCTCCTGGGATATCGACATCATCCTTATCGCTGCAGGCTGTGAAAAGCCCGGCAGCGAGAACGATACCTAATGTCAGTTTATTCATATATTTCATATTACTACTTTCTTATAGGGTTTAATTTTCGAGATCCAAAGCATCGCAACCGCGGATATCCTGATTTTTGTCGTAGAACAGCATATACCTACCTGCCTTGATGTATGGGCAGACGCTGGTTACATCGATAGAGATGTTAGGGTTGTCTGCGATATTCAGGATATAAAGGTGAGAGGTCAGTGTCTCTTCTACCTTACGGATATCATTGGAACCAATCTGGAACTGGATCAGGCTCGGACAGGTTGTGATTCCTGTAGGCCATGTACGCAGGCAACGCTGGTCCTTCCCATCACGCTGGTGGTTGATGGCAAAGGCACGGAGCACGGCACTGTTCAATGGCTGGGTTGGCACCTCGGTGAAGCAGTTGTAGCTCAAGTCCATATTGGTAAGGTATGGCAATGTGGTTGAGCGGAAGTCATCAGAGAGGGATGTCAACTTGTTGAATCGGAAGTCGATGACCTGCAGCAGATAAGCCTTCTTGCCCTTGATGGAACCCTTAGGGATGGTGCGCATCTGGTTGCCGCTCAAATCGATGGTTGTGATTGGCGAACCGGCTGTAAACAACTCAGAAGGGAACTTCTCTATCTTATTGTTTGACAGACTGACTGAAGCTGCATTGATACCCTTGTAGGTACCATGACTATTATCTACACCTGTAATCTCGTTGTAAGAGAAGTCTACAGAACCCATCTCGCGAACAGAACTTGCATCGAAGATATTCGGAATCTTCTTCAGTTTGTTGTGAGCGAAGGTCAGACTCTCTACATCTTCTGTAAAGGCACAGAGATTAGCAGGAACCTCCTCAATCTGGTTGTTGTTCAGATAGAGAGAAGAAAGAGCTACCTCAGAACCGAACGGATGTACCTTCTTGATGTTGTTGTAAGCCAGGTCGAGCAGACCGAGGTTTACCATCTTGCTCAAGGCAGATGACTCTGGGAACTCCTCCAGGTTGTTGTAACTCATATAGAGAATCTGGAGTGTCTTACCGGGCTTCGCGTTAGCCAGACGGGTCCAGTCGTCTCTCAACTGTTTAGCTGAGATTCCCTTGCATCGTGCCAGGTTCATCGCCTGCAATTTAGGGAGATTATAGTAGAAGTCTGGAATGCGACTGATCTTCGGACAGTTGTAAAGTTCGATATCGGTCAGGTTTTCCATCTTGTCCCAATCCTCATCCTTGAATTCCTGCGCAAACTTACCATAAACAGGATCGTCAGCATTGTAGAACTTCGCACAAACCTCATCGGATGTGATAGAAGAGTTACCGATATAGAACTGCTGCAACTTAGTCAGACGGTAGATGGCCTTAGATACACCTGTAATCTTGTTGGTCAATGTACCGATCTGTGCATCCTTCAGATTGATGCGGCTGTCCTTCTTGATTCTGTTCTTCGGTGCCACCTTAGGATCTGAGTTGTAGCTTTCTACAATCATATCCGACATATTGGCACGTGGGTCATACTTCAGGAACTTGTTCTCATAGTCGTGACGCATGCTGCTCTTCTTTGCTGCAGTCAGACTGTTTGCATCATAATCATTGAAGATGTTGGCACCAATCTTCTCATCGTGAGAACCGAGGTTGAGCACCTGGAGTTCTGTCAGCTGTCCGATGGCATCAGGTACGATTCCCTTTGCTCCGAAACCGGCGATGATAAGACCGATGACACGGCCGTTGCTGTTGAGCGTTACGCCCGGCTGTTCGCCCCACATATCGAGTTCCTTGTTGAAGTTCCAGTTAGCTCCCTTGAAGGTAGCATCACCATAGAAGCTCCACTCCTTACCCTGGAGAGATTCCCAGATAGCCTTCAACGCCTCATAGTCCTTGATATACTCCTTTGTCTTGGAAAGGAGGATAGGCACCTGAGCTTTATCATTGAGTTGATTGTCCTCTATAATGAAAGTCTCACCCTTTACAGGCTGGGTCTCATACTTGGTCTTCACCGCACCTGTCTTGCCGTAGGTGGTATATGAGGTAACCTGATAGGTACCGGCAGGCAGCCATACGGTAGAATCGCAGTAAGCTGTACCTGTGTCCATATACTTATCGTTCTCATTGTCAGGATTCTGATTCTCCTTGCTTCCCTCCTTGTATTTCACCTTCAGTTCAGGGAAAGTATAGGTCTCACGGGTAAAGAGGTTAGTTACGCTGACATCAACGAGACGGATGTTAGAGAAGAGATACTCGGCACCACCGGCACGGGTCTTCTCCCACTCCTTCACGAGATTGAACTTCACCTTACCACGCTCCACAGTCTCCACCATGAGGTTCTGTACTTCCAGACCGCCACCTACTACAGTGAATGTTTCGCCGGCAGAAGAAGCCAGCAACTCCTCGTCTACCGCATCATAGAGATAGAAACCGATGACGGTGTAAGTACCCGAAGCGAGTTGCAGTTTTTCACTTCTCAGACCATACTCAGCATTCTCTGAATTATAAGAATTGAGCACCAGTGTCTGAGAGACAGTTGTACCGTTGTGCTCCATGACCACCTTGATTTTCTTGGCATCATCCAGTTTCTCAAGTTTGTCAAGGGCAGTAGCACGGGTAGCTCTAGAAGAAACCTTCTTGCTGAGCGTGAACTGCACATATCCGTATGTGCCGTCCCAGCCTCCGGTTTCATCATCCGAGCAACTTGTTGCTGCAAAGGTCAGGAGAGAGACCAAGAGCAACAAGAGTGCCTTTGATAATATTTTCATTCTGTTCATTACTTTCTAATTTTTCTGATAGAAGTATGTTTCTTACTCATTCCCTCACCAGGAGATTCAACAACAAGAACCTTTACAGGAGTTCCGTTGTCCTCGAATACCATAAATATCGGAGTAGCAGCAGGAACCTTTACGAAGAATACCCAGTTATTATTCGTATCCATACTAGGCTCTGCATAAACATCATTTCCGTAGCTATCCATAACTGTAAGATAGCCTGTCTCCATCATAGTGGTAGGATCCCAATCCTTGATATTAGGATTAACTGTAAGAGAGCTTCCTACTTCTGACTGAGCGACATATATTTCGTCACCATTGTAGCCAAATACTTCTGATATGACAGAACCATACATTGATTTATCCTTCTTGCACTCTACTGGCAAGTAGTTCATCTTCAAGATTGTCGGTGCTACAGACTGATCATCAGCAGAAGAGTTGGCCTCCTTCTGTACAACATCCATCAGGAAGTAACGGTCGTAATCGCTCTTCACAGTCATGAAGTCTTCCTCCAGCATTCCGTCGAGTCCATTCTCCAGACTCTCGAATACGCTCTGTGGCAATGCATAAACCAAGAACTCACGGCTTCCGCTGCCTAATGGAGCGACTGTGAGCTTCACATCACCCTTCTCACCCTGCAGCTTCACAGCACCAGTTCCATCCTCGAACAAACCATTCTCCGTGTTTTCGAAGACTACCAGCTGGTAAGCATCACCCAAGGTCTTGAGGGTGAAAGGAACGAAGTTGTAGAAGGTAAAATCGTTGGTATCACCACCAGTCAGGCTAGAACCATTCTGAGTGAACACCTTACCATCGAGAGATACATTCCATACTGCCCACTGTGTAGAGGTTGGATAAGTAACATCCATGGTGCTGGTAGTCATACCATTATAGATAACAGGTATGGTTGTAGCAGCCTTGCCATCCTCAGAAGTGAAGGTGATGGTGTAGTTGCCGTCCTTAGCGATGGCATACTTAGCACTTACGCCCTGATTCTCCTTGAAGGAAACTCCGCCAACTACAGCCTCGTTAGGTGTACCTACCAGGAAGCCGCCTTCCAAGTCTACCCAAGCTGGAGTATTGGTAACAGCAAAACGGAAGTTTGACTTTACGGTAAACTTGGTGTATACATTGTAACCTACAGTGATACCTGTCTCGGTGATATCATTGCCAGCCGCATCGAATACCTGCAACTTATAGCCGGCAGCCGAACGCTTAACCTCAGCGATGGCAACCTTCTGACCAGCCATATTCAGGAAGAGCTGAGCCACGCTCATATCCTTGCTGGCATCATCATCAGTAATCTTAACCTTGATGGTCTGCTTGCCTGCAGTACCATTGAGTACGAAGGCGTCTGCTTTCTCGCCCTGCACCAGTTTACACCAGATCTTGTCTGAAGAAAGGCTCCAGCTCTCGTTGGCATCGAAGGTGAAGTCCAACTCAGCGCCAGCTTCACCGGCGATAGTCTGTACCTGTGGGAACACAGGAGTTACGGCATCGTCATCGCTGGAACAAGCTGTGAACAGAGTCACTGATACCAGCGCCATCAATACGAGCCAATATTTTGAAATCAATGTTTTCATTTTCTTTTTATTCTACGATTAATATCCTTGTTCTTTCAATTTCTCTGCCTCTGCATCGCTGATCCATTTAAATACGGTGATAAAGGTACCTACATTACCGAATAATGAACCATCTTTGTTGTTTACACTCATAACAACATACTGCAATACAAAGTCCTCATTGGTACTATAATAAGAGGTATAGAGAGAAGGCTGGCTGATGCGCAGCTTGCCGTCTCCATAGATGGTACCGAACGCCTCGCCGGTTTCACCGGCTATCTGGTCGTCCATTTCTACCTTTGGCTCAAGAATGTTCTTGGTGTTGAACTTCAACTTCAGGTTGTAGCCTTTATAGTAAACATCCTTCAGGAGAATGGTATTCTCCTCGCCTTCCACCACCTCTGTCTTGATCAGACGGTCAGTTACGTTGTTCAGATACTGGCTGTAGAAAGTAGATGTTACCTTACACCAGCCTGAGAAGTTGTGGATATCGAAAGGACAATACTTCTGCATTACCACGTGGGTATAGTCCTTATAGAGATCTGTCCAGTTATACTTCTCCGGAATCACCAGTTTCAGGGTGAAGCCGAGCGAATCGGTCTTGCCGATGTTATCATAGATACCCTGAACCTTCACATTTCCTACCATCTCGCCCGCCTTGATTGTAACGGTGTTGTTGAGGATGCGGTAATGCTTACCCTCGATGGCATTGCTCTGCTTGTCTACTACCTCCACGCCGAAGGTGCGGTCGTAGTCAGCTTTTTCGGTTGCAGATACAGGCACATTGAAAACCTCATTGCTTTCCTGTACAGCATACTGATAGAGCGTATCAGAGAACATGATATGACTTGGACCAGCATAAGTGGTATAATCCTGTGAACAACTCACAAGAGCGATGAGTGCAGCTACGGCTGCCAAACATCCCATCATTATTTTCTTCATGATCGTCTCCTTATTTTATTTGTTACTTTCATTAGGCTGAATCTCAGAACCTGGTGCCTCAAGCTCATGCTGAGGAATTGGCCAGACAAAGAGAGGGTCATCCTTTTCAACCTTCAGACTGCTCTGCACGAAGTTGGCAGCAGGCTGGTCGGCAGCCTTACGCTCAAATCCCTTGTGCCAGCGCTTGAGGTCGTTCAGACGGAAGCCTTCCATATAGAGTTCCTTCACGCGCTCTGCCTCGATTATCTTCATGGCGTTGCTCTCGCTCATCGAGGTGTTTCCACCATATGAAGAGTAGCGGGCTGTACGCAAGGTAGAGATATCCTTACCTGCCTTACCGTAGTCCTTCTTCATGGCGTAAGCCTCAGCACGTATCAGATACTGCTCTGACAGACGGAATACCATTGGCTGATGAACATGCAGGATATTGTTGTTCAGGAATTCTGCATCGCCGAAATACTTGCTCAGCAAAGGCCACTGCAAACCGTGCTCATAACCTGTTACACGGGTTGTGAAGATGGCTGCAGCACGGAGGTCATTGCTGTCGAATGAGTTGATGACCCATGTCTCAGGCACATAGTCAGGGCGATAAGTTACGAAGTTGTAGTTATCGAAGATGGTACCCAGTGCACCGCCATAGCTGTTCACGGTGAAGCCTACCTTCCAGATAGCCTCACGCGAATCACCATAGGTCCAGATATACTTATAATCGTTCACCTGGTTTGAATAGGTGTTGGAAGAAGCCTTCTCCAATGTATAATACTTACTGCCGATTACCTTAGATGCATACTTGATGGCATCATCATACTTATGCATATATAAGGATACGCGCGCACGCAAGGCATGACAGGTATACTCGTTGAAGTAAATCTCGTTGTAGAGACTTCCTGTGAAGTCTTCGTCTACCTTCAGATACTCAGTAGCCTTGTCAAGGTCTCTCAATACGAATTCGTATGATTTCTTCAGACTGGCTCTCTTCTGTGGCTCATTGCCGTAATAGTGCTCTGTGAGTACCACGCCGAGTTCCTTCTCTGCCTGCTCATCGCTATCGTAAGCCTTGCAGAAACACTTGATCAACTCTGAGTAAGCCAGGGCACGGGCAAAATAAGCCTCGCCCTCACACTGCTCCAGCTTGTCGAGCTCCTTATCACTGTTGGTGTTTGCCTTTACCTTATCTACATTATCGAGCAGGAAGTTGGCATTGTTGATAACACCATAAAGATCGGCATATACCGCCTCGATGTTGGTGTTGGTAGCCTTGATATCTTTCCAACGGTAGATATCGCCATAGGCATTAGAGTAGCCCTTCACGCAGTACACAAAGTCTGCCTGCAGATCTGGCAGGATTGTCAGATTGCCCGAATAGAGGGCGCTGCTCTTGAAACTGTCGTAGATACCGTACACCAGCTTGTCCATGTCGCTCACCGTGTTGATAGCCTGGTCCATGCGGATAGAATCCTCAGGATACTTATCAAGACAGGAAGACATCGAGAGGGCTAGGATTCCCGACAGGATGTATGTCTTTATATTTTTGATATTCATTTTTTTCTCCTTTCTTGGTTAGAATTGCAATTCAACACCCAGAGTAAACTGGCGTGATGCCGGATACTGTGCCTGGTAAATATTGGATGAAACCTCAGGATCCAGACCATTGAAACCGGTTATGGTGAAGAGGTTCTGTGCCTGACCGTAGATTCTGACCATAGAGAAGAAGTTGGTCTTGCGCAACAGACTCTGTGGCAATGAATAGGACAGACTGAGATTCTTCAGACGGAGGAACGATGCATTCTCCAAGAAGCGGTCGTCGAGCTGGGTTACCTCGCCCCAACGCGGGATGTCGGTAATATCGCCTGGCTGCTTCCAACGGTCGTACAACAGACGGTTTGACTGGTTGTAAGCAGTACCGAAGGTTACACCGCTCTCCTCGAAGTAACGGTCGTTGTTAATCACGTAGCGTGTACCGATCCAGCTGAACTGGGCAGAAAGCTGCAAGCCCTTCCAACGGAAGCTTGTACCGAAACCGCCCATCCAAGGTGCATCATAGGTCTTGCCTGTCATCACCTTGTCGCTCTCACGGAACTCGTTGGTCACGTTGCCATCCTTATCATACCAGAGCTGCTCACCATTCGCTGGATTCACACCGGCATAACGGTTCAGGAAGAACTCGCTTACTGAGTGACCTACCACATACTTCAAACCGGTGGTTGAGTTTACATACTCGGTTACACCGTTATAGAGTTCCTTCAATCGGTTCTGGTTGTAAGATACGTTGGCACTTACATTCCAGGTAAAGTCGCGTGTGCGGATAACATCACCGTCAGCACTCAGCTCGATACCCTTGTTAGCCATCACACCTACGTTCTTCCAGCGATAGCCCTCGCCGGTAACGGTGTAAGACTCAGGAACGCGCATCAGCATATTGGAGGTACGCTTGTAGTAAGCCTCGAAGCTGAAGTTGATTCTGTCGAGGAAACCAAGACGGAGGGCGAAGTTGTTTGCCCATGTTGACTCCCAACCCAATTCCTCGTTACCACTCTGTGATGGAGAGAAACCGGCAGTATTATCGTAGTTGGCACCACCCGATACCAGAGCCAGATGATAATAGTTAGGAATCTCAGAATTACCCGATGTACCGGTACTTACGGCAATCTGGGCTGTGCTGAGCCACTTCATATCCTTCAGCCAGTCGGTTGACTTCACGTTATACATGAAACCGAGCGACCAGAATGTACCCCAGCGATGATCCTTACCGAAACGTGAAGAAGCATCGGTACGCAGAGAGAAGTCGGCATAGTAGAGCTCCTTATAGTTATACTCGCCACGCATGAAGAATGAGAGGTAAGAGTAGTCAGAAGATGAATCTGCCCAGCGGCTGGCACGTGTACCTGATGATACGTTGGTCAGGAGATCGCTGGTCTGACCCTTGGAATATACCTGGAAACCCTCTGAGTGGAAATTGACAGCCTCCTGACCCAGCATCACGTTGAACGAATGGATATCGTTCAGGGTGAAACGGTAGTTAGCCGTAGTAGTCTCTGTCAGGTTGATGGCATCGCTGCTCTGGCGTGCCGCAGTACCCTGTCCGTTATTTGAAGAAAGACTTGGGAACGACTGGAGGAACGCTGTAGAATGGGTGAAATCGGCACCGAACTGAGTACGGATAGTCAGATTCTCTATCGGATAGATTTCAGCATACATGGTAGAGAGCACCTTATATTTCTTGTTCTTGATAGGATTCAAGCCCATGTAAACGATAGGGTTCTCGCTGGTTCCGGCCCAGTTGCCTGCTGAAAGTGAAGCCAGACTGCCATCCTTGGCATAAGGATTCCAGTAAGGCTGCATGAATCGGCATGCTGAGATAGGAGTAACGGTAGTATAGCTGCCGTCGTCAGCCTGCTGAGCCTCTTCATAGGCAGCCATGGTGTTGGTACCTACCTTCAACCACTTGCCAGCCTTTACATCAGCATTGGTGCGGATGTTGTAACGGCGGAAGGTTGAATTCTGTGCGATACCGTCCTGATCGTAGAAACCACCAGAAACATAGTAGTTCAAGCGGTCGGTAGCACGGTTGATAGAGAGTTCGTAGCTCTGCAGCGGAGCGCGGTCGTTGAACACCTCGTCCAGCCAGTTTACGTTTACTCTTGAAAGGAGATTGTAATCCTTACCTGTATCCAGACCTACTTCTTTCTCAAACTGGATACGCTCGTCGGTATTCATCATTTTCCAGTTGGTCTGTGCCAACTCAGAGAAACCATACTGTGCACGGAGCGTAATCTTCGCCTTGTCCATTGACAAGCCTCGCTTGGAAGTGATGACAACCACACCATTGGCAGCACGTGCACCATAGATAGAGGTAGAAGAGGCATCTTTCAATACAGAGATACTTTCGATATCGTTAGGACTCAAGGTATTGAAATCAGAACTTGAGATTGGCACGCCGTCGAGGATAAAGAGTGGCGACTTGCCGGAGTTGATAGAGTTGGTACCACGGATCTGGAAGGTAGCCGCCTTGCTAGGTTCACCCGAAGAAGAGATGACCTGCAAACCAGTACTCTGTCCCTGCAAAGCTTGGTCGAAGCTTGCCGCCGGCACATTTTCTATCTTTTCAGACTTTACGGCAGACACGGAACCCGCAATGGTTCCCTTCTTTCTCACGCCATACGCCACCACAACCACTTCATCCATCATCTTGGAATCCGAAGCAAGGGTGATGTTGAGCGTATTTGTCTGCGCTTTCACAACGTGCTTCTGCGTAACGCAACCCACATAAGAGTAGGCAAGCGTAGCCTTCGAAGCACCCTTAATTTCGATGGTATAGTTACCGTCAATATCGGTCACTACGCCATTTGATGTTCCCTCTTGCATAATGGTCACACCAATCATCGGTTCGTTGTCTTCAGCAGACACGACTGTACCCTTGACGCTGAAACTCTGCGCCAAGACCGATTGGATAGACAACAATACAAGTGAGACAAGTAAAAGAGTTAATCTTCTCATCCTTGTTTGTTTCAAGTTTATTAATTAATAATTATCATTTTTTCTCATTTTTTTCTCGTTTGGTAAAAGCCGAAAGCACTTAGGGCAACACTTCGCCCCTCCATTTATACATTCTTTCACTAAAATGCACGCATGGAAATACCTATTTTTAACTTAAATCGGTGCAAAATTACGAATATTTTCTTATCTGCCCAAGATAATCGCTTAAAATTTAAATAATTAATACGAAATATCTATGTTTTTTAGCATATTTGCTTATAAATTTAGTTAATTGTCGATTTTTTGTCACTTTCAGTTGCAGTTTTCAAAAAAATCATTACCTTTGCGGCGACAAGAGAGAAGATGGGTAGCTTTTAGATTTAACCTAACAACTGCCACTCTTCAGATTATTAACAATTAATATATTAAAGTATGAGAAAAACTTTACTTTTTGCAGCCGCATTGTGCCTGGCAGCTACAACAGCTACAGCACAAGAATTTGCCAATCCCCTTACACCCAGGGAAGGCAACAACTCTTATCAGGTAGAATCACCAGGTACTATCTATTGGAAATTCGTAGCCGATGCCGATTACATCGCCACAATCGGTCAGTACGGAAGTTCTGATGTGCCTATGGTTGCCTTCGAAAGCAACGGCAAACCAAGTTACATCAATGGAGTAACCGCCTCTGATTGGGTTACCAAGATCTTCGCTTTAGAAAAAGGCAAGACTTATTACTTCACTATCAATGCAGAAGCAAAAGGCGAAGTGGGCTTCAGCCTCAAATTAGACAAGACCGAGAATCTGGGCGCAGGACTTACCACCGACAAACCAGTGGAAATCAAACTTGGCGCCACACAGGTACTGGGCAACCCTTGCTATCCAGAAGACTCTTGGGATGAAACAAATGTGTACACCACCTACAAAGCAGAGAAAGACGGACAGCTCCAAATCAAAACTGAGCAATATGTATCCAGTGCAAATGTAAATGGTACAGCCGTCTCTGCCGAGACAGTAAACGGCAAGAAAGTTTTCAAAATCAACACAGAAGCAGAAAAGACATACGCTATCAACTTCACTTTGGGGATTCCTTTCTTTGTAGCCACATCTGAAGTCGTAGAGGTAAAGGAAGGCGCCATCGACATGCCTTACGTTATGAAAGAAGGCGATAACTCTATTCCTGCCGAAGCCGGCAAGTATTTCTTCACTTACAAACCAGAAAAGACTGGCTACCTCAACATCACTAGCGATGCAGAGTCTGCCGGCAACAAACTTAGCATCTATAAATTCAAGATCCACGCCACCAACGGCAACAATGCCGTAGGCCAGTCAGCGGATGGCAGTTACAATGTACGCGCAGAGATTGAGTCAAACAACTACACCTATTATATTGTAGTAGACAAGACGACAGCTACCGCCAAGGCTGAAACATTCAATGTGAAGATGGAAAGCTACCAGCCGGGAGAAACAGCAGGCACAGCCATCCCTGTTACCGTAAGCGAAACAGCTACAGCCATCACATTGCCAGGAGCTAAAGGTAAGTATTTCTATACCTTCACTGTTCCTGCCAACACCAAGAAGCTCCTCACCGTTGAGTCTCCTGCAGCTTTGAGCGAGGGCACTTCTGCCTACGTTAACACCAGAGAAGGAACATACGGTGCAACATATATGGAGTACCAGATTATCAAGAGAGATGTAAACAGCACAAATGAACAGAAATACTATCTGGTTGTCACATCCAATGAGGCTGCTCCGCTTACCCTCAACATCAGATATGCAGATGTAGAAAAGGGTTCGCTGATTACTGCAGCTAAGGACGCTGTACTCGGTAGCAACACCATCGATTTCAATGATACTGAATATTATACCTACAAGGCAACAAAGAATTGTAAGCTTGCTGTTACCGTAGAAGATGGCGTAACGGTTACCTTCCCAAAGAACACATCAGGTTACGGCTCATACGATGTTTTCCCAAAGGGCAATACATATAGCATCCAGGCTACTGCCGGCGAGATATACTACATCACTCTTAAGAACGTGAAGCAAGGCTCCACCTTTACTTTGGATGAGGCAGAGTTTGATGCTGGTGAGGTTCGTGAGAACCCAATCGTCATGACAAGCAACACCTATACGCTGGGCGAGAATGCAAGTAATCTCTGGCTGAAATATGATGTAACCGAGACTGGCGTAATAGAATTCTCCTGCGATGCTCCATTCGCAGAGACAACCAACATCGGTATTGCCAAGAACGACGGTAAGGCTCCTGTCAGCATGGTAGACCAGATTCTGGACGAGTCTACCTTAGACCAGGCTTACCCAGCTCGTCTCAGTGTATATCAAGCAGTATTCTCTGCCAAGAAGGGTGACGCTTTGTATATCCAGGTAAATATAGAAGGTGATGCTACAGGCAAGAAACTGACTCTTACCCAGCGTGCTTCAAAGCCAGGCGAAACCATCGACAACCCTATCGAACTCAAGAAGGGTGAAACTCTGGATGTATCTAAGGCAAGCCCCAACAATCCAATCTGGGTGAAGGCAAGACTCGCCAAGGGTAAGAATGAATTCAAGAATGCCGGTAACGGCAATATCATACCACTGAAGGAATGCCGTCCTTCAGGTGATGGTATTAGCTATGATGGATATCCCGTCCAGTGGACCGGCGATTCATTCATCGAGGATGCAACAGAGGAAAAGGATTTCATCTTCATGGTTTCTTCTGCTGAAGGCAGAGCGAAGGTAATGTTCGTAGATAACAATACCGATGGCATTAGCCGCATCGAGCTGGATTCAGACAGCAAGCCAGCCATCTATACCATCAATGGTACCAAGATCAACTGTATCACAGGCAGCGGTGTTTACATCATCAAGTCGAATGGTAAGACCAAGAAGGTTGTTATCAAAAAATAATCTTTCTGATTGATACAATCAGAGAATATATCACAAGAAAAGGGGTGTGTCATAAGTACATGACACACCTTTTTTTTGTTTCTATGCAGCCGTTTTCATAAAGCAGAAATTACGTCCCGACGTATCTTGTACTACGTCCGGACGTATCTTTTGCTGCGTCGGGACGTAGCAAATGCTACATCGGGACGCATTTTTATCAGCGTTTTTGCTCAATATCATCTTAGTTTTCACCCCAAAATCCATCTAAAACACCGATATTTTGCTGGTTTTAGGCAAAATGTGGCAACAGGTGGCAATAAGGTGGCAACAGAAATACCCCTTATTGCCACCCGTTATTCGCTTATAATCAAAGAGTTAAGTATAAGTGTGGCAAATGTGGCATTAAGTTAGAGAAAAATATACACATGTAATGCTACAGAATACTGATATAGTTCAGTCAGCTAATTCAAGTAGTTCAGTCAGCTAATTCAAGTGGTTCAGTCAGCTGACTCAAGTAGCTCAGTCAGCTGACGCAGATATCTCGACAAGCCGAAGGATACGTCTCCATTAGCCTACGGAGTCGTATCAGTAACCCGACGGAGTTATATCCGTAACCCAATGCTGTCATATTCTTAACCCCACGCAGCCATATCTATAGGCAAACGGAAGCACATCATTTATTTACCTCTTCACCTTCATGTATTCCGTAGGAGTCATGCCATACTCCTTGGAGAAACATTTGGAGAAATAACTGCTGTTGGAAAAACCAACGGTATACATCACCTCGGAAACACTGAACTTGCCCTGGCTCAGGAGCTCGGCAGCACGGCTCATACGCATCTCACGGATATACTCTACAGGCGTACGGCCCGTTATCGCCTTCATCTTGCGATACAGCTGTTTGCCACCTATGCCTATCACATCCTGCAACATCGAAACATTGAAGTCAGAATCGATCATGTGCTTCTCTATCGCTTCATTGATCTCTTCGAGCAGACGCTTGTCTGACACATCCAACTCGCTGACATCTACTTCCTTCTTTTCCTCTTCAGAAGATTCAGAGCGTGCAGGAACTGGTTCTGAGGATGATGACTCAGGCTCAGATTCAGGCGAAGCGGATAAGCCAGTAGCAACAGCTGATGGCTCCTCTGGCATCTTCACATTCAGGTAGCGGACCATCAGAGCTGTCACCTCATCAAATGAATGATGAGCTACGGCAGCCTTCAAATCTTCCGTCAGACGGTTGAAGAAGTCAATACGCATCTGTACCTGCTCCAACACCTCAGCCTTCTGCTTCTGGGCATCAGCCAGTTCCTTGCGCAGAAAATACCAGCTTACCAGCCATGCCACAAACACGATGAGTGCCGTGATATAGAAGAGCTTGCACCAGAAGGAGAGATACCAAGGCGGCAGGACGGAGATGTCGAGCGAATAAACCTCGGCAGCTATCTTGCCTTCACCATCCACGGCATGAACCGTAAGATGATAATCGCCATACGACAAACCATTGTAGGTGATATCGATATTGCCTGAGTTCAGATAATGCCAGTCGTGGTCGCTGCCTTCGAGTTTGTAAGCATAAACGGCTGAAGGATGATCAGCAAAAGGAAGGTCGGTGAGCTGCAGGGTGAAGTTGTTCTCATCACTCTTCAGTTTCAGGATTTCTCCACGCTCCTCACAAGCCTGTCCGTTTACGATGATTCCAGCCAGCATCAAGCGGGCAAACTGCTTAGGCTTCTGTGCTACATCGGAACTGATTGCCACATAGCCGTCATTGCCGCCCATCATTACCTCATGAGTCTGTCTGCTGTAACAGATGTTGAGCGGCACAACAGAAGGAATCATGAAGCGCTGGCTCTCGCCCTCAGGATTGATTACGCAGCATTCATTGCCCGATACCACCCATATCTTGCCTTCCACATCGCACATGGTACTTACCTTGCCACCAATCTGCCATGTCTTGGAAGAAAAGCTGTTACCCAGCACAGTACCGGCTACATAATAACAGGTTACCGAATTGTTATCACCCATCCAGATATTGCCCTTGCTGTCTGCCATCAGATAGTTGACAACATCTGAGTTAGCTACCTGCACCACCTTCATATCGTTCGGATTGATGCAGTCGAGACGGGTATAGGTAGAAACCCAAATCCTACCCTTTCCATCCATAACCATCTGACCTACATGCAGACCAGAGAGCGCATTCTTTCCCTTGTCCGAGTAATGCCAATCGGCTATGGTCTTGCCGCTCAGAAGAGCCGCCTTATCCATCACGAAGACACCGCCCTGATAAGAACCCATCCATATTCTGCCCTTCTTGTCCTGGAGAATATCGTAAGCCCAGGCAGTAGAATACTTGCCACTCTTATCGTAGACGATGAAGTTGCGCATCTGACGGGAACTGCGGTCATAGAAGTTGATGCCATGGTCGGTACAGATCCATACATCACCGTCATGGTCTTCATAAATCTTGCGTACACGGTTATGACTCAGCGGGAAGGCAGAGCTGTTCTGCTTGTACCATGCCACATTCTGATAACCATCAGCATTCCGGGTGAAATGAATCAGACCATTGGTACCGCCCATCCACCATTCGCCGTTACGGGTCTGGAGCATGGCATGGAGACAGTTGCCCTCACCCGACATCGTAATCTTATCGAGCGATACATAGCGGTAATAGGTATGGGTAGTGAGACGGGAGAGTCCATTGTCAGTACCCACCCATACATTCTGCCATTTATCTACAAAGCAAGCCCAGACGATGTTGTTAGGAATAGAAGCATCATCGCGGGAATCGTGGATATAATGGGTGATGGCATTGGAGAGTGCCATCTGATAGAGTCCGTTATCTGTTCCGATATAGAGATTGCCGGCTGCATCTGTAGAAAGACATTTGATGGAATTGCCGTTCAGAGCTGGAATCTGTGAGAAGTTCCTGAGTTGCAGATCGGCACAATAGAGAGCGCCCTCGGTACCAATCCAGTAGCATCGGCGCTTGGCATCATAGGCGAGCGCATTGACCAGCGGCTGTTCTCCGGCACGGAGCGGAATCAGTCTGCTGCCGAGACGCAGACCAGCAAGCGAACCTACGAGCAAGCCTCGCGGAGTAGAGAGCAAGGCATAGACATCGCCACCGAAGTCAGTCTTACCGCCCTTGATATCGAGCACACGGAGTTCCTTCAGCTGCTTGCGCTTCGCCTCATCGGCAAAAGCCTTCATGGCTGGTGTTTCGGCATATTGATAAGATTGCGTATCGAATTTCAGGATACCGTTGCCAGTAGCCAGATAGAGCATCCTGCCCTCGAAACCGAGCGCATTGACACGCGTATTGCTGAATGTATGTTCCTGAAAATGGCGGTAGCCATGATAACCATCATAGCTGTAAAGACCGTTATCGGTTCCGAGCCATATCATTCCATCACTGTCCTGGGTAATGGCACAAACGGACTGAGCACCTTCAAGGGAGGTGTTAATGAAACGCTGCGCATGGATGGCGAGCGAAACAAAGAGCATAGCAATTGCCATGCTGATGCGAGATATAGGTTCTTTTGACTTTTTCATGTGTGCAAATTTACACAAAATTCATGATAACGCCAAAAAATATTGGAGAAAATTTATAAAAAAAGAAGAGAGTGTGTCATAAGTATCATGCCAAGAGTATAAATAAGGCACGGATTACGAGTGTAATCCGTGCCTATCATCTTATATTGCCTGGAGCGTAATCGACTTTTCGATATTACGCTTGCTGTCTTTTACCTTCAGGATGATGTCGCCCTTCTGCTTGCTACTCTGTACGATGACAACGAGTTTGCCGGAGAAGAGTTTCATCTGAGGCTGGGTGAACGGTTCGAGCGATGTGGCATCGCCATTGCAGGCTGCCTTGAAAGTGCCGGCACCACTCACCTCGAAGGTCAGTTCGTCATCGGCAAGCGGACATTCATTGCCGTCCTTATCCAGCAGACTCACGGTGATGAAGGCAAGGTCGTTGCCATCGGCATTCAGAATTACATTGTGTTCATCGGTACAGCCTTCTACCATGCAGGCAATAGGCTCATGATCAGGAGTTTCTACACTGAACTTCATCTGTGCAGGCTCGCCGGCAGTACGCTTCACGTCCTCACCTATCTTATCGCCATACTGGTTGTAGGTAACCACGCGAATCTCACCCGGTTCATACTTCACATTGTTCCAGCGCAGACGGTAGCGGTCCAACCGGCTTGACTTGTCCTTGCGAACCCTGCCCTGACTCTTGCCGTTGACGAAGAGTTCGCCTTCCACACCATCGGTGTAGCAGTATACAGGAGTCACTTCGCCCTCTCTGCCCTTCCAGTTCCAGTGAGGAAGAAGATGGGTGGTATGCTGCTGCTCGTTCCAGCGGGCACGATACATATAGTAGCGGTCCTTTGGAAGTCCGGCAAGGTCGCAGATGCCGAAGTAGCTGCTGCGGCTTGGCCAGTAGGTATCGTAAGGAGTCGGCTCGCCCAGATAGTCGTAACCGGTCCATACAAACTCACCGATTACCCAACTGTAGTCATCCTGCATCTTCCAGTCATCATCAGGAAGATTGCTCCAGGAACAGTATTCGGTATCATAGCTTGAGCACTGACCATCAGGATAGGTAGCCTTATCACTTACCACTACCGGGAACTTGTATACGCCACGGGAGCTGACCGTAGAGGCGGTTTCAGAACCGAGGAGGAAGCCCTGAGGCAACTGCTCTATATTCTTAAAATATTTATGTACGCGATAATTGAAGCCCGGTACATCCATTACCTGGGCAAATCCGCTCTTCAAGGCATCCTCAGCCTTGTCCATACCCTGGGTAACAGGACGGGAAGGGTCGTACTGATGACAGATATCCTGCAGATGCTTGGCTATCTCCATACCCTCCTTGCTCCACTGTTCAGGAATCTCGTTACCGATGCTCCACATCACGATGCTAGGATGGTTGCGGTGGTGCTTTACCAGATTGGTGATATCCTTATCGCTCCACTCCTTGAAGAACTTGGCATAGCCATTCTTGCATTTAGGATAAATCCACATATCGAAACTCTCTGCCATTACCATCATACCAAGGGAATCGCAGAGTTCCATCTGCATGGTAGAAGGCATGTTGTGGGCAGTACGGATAGCGTCGCAACCCATCTGCTTCATCATCTTGATCTGACGGATAAGGGCTGCCTTATTCTCTGCAGCGCCCAATGGACCGAGGTCGTGGTGCAGACAGACACCCTTCAGTTTGCGGGTGATGCCATTGAGCTGGAAACCATTATTCTTGGATACGGCAATGGTACGGATACCGGTCTTCAGGGTCTGAACATCAGCCACCTTCTTTCCTTCATATCGGGTAAGCTTTACCTGATAGAGGTAAGGAGATTCCGGAGACCAGAGCTGAGGATTCGCCACCTTCAGAGTAGTCTTGATTTCAGGATTGGCACCTGTGACGATCTGCTCGGCAACCTTCTTTCCAGCCTCATCCAACAGGGCGATGACGGTCTTGCCCGACTTACCAGTCTTTCCTTCAAGCAGCGCATTTACTTCTACTTCAGCTTCCTGCTTATCAGCTTTCAGGGTACGCACGAAGGTATCCCAGGTAGAGAAGTTCTCGTTACCGTAAAGTTCCACGGAAACCGGACGGTAAAGACCGCCGCCTGGATACCATCGGCTGCTTTCCTCTACATTGCTGAGATGAACCTCTACGAGATTCTTCTTTCCGCCAAACTGCACGTAAGGAGTAATGTCGATGCGGAAGGCATTGTAGCCGTAAGCCCATCTGCCAGCCTCCTTGCCATTCACCTTAACGATAGGCTGACTCATCGCACCATCAAAAACGAGGACAGCACGCTTGTAGCCCTTCGGCAACTGAAGATTCATCTTATACATACCCTCTCCAATCCAAGGGAGAGCTCCAGAGCGTCCCGACTTCTCGGTTTTCTCCTTTTCGCCATTCTGCTCGATAGCCACCATCTGCAGATCCCATTTCTTATCGAAAGGACCCGAGATAGCCCAGTCATGAGGCACAGCTACCTGAGACCACGATTTGCCATCGCGGGAGAAATCCCACGATGGCAAATTTATTATTTTTCGGCTCTGCGCCTGGCACATGGTAGAAAGAGCCAGGGCGAGAGACACGAAAGTAATGCTTCTTTTGATCATATCTTTTTCTTCTAAGTCAGTATAATATTCCATTTTATAATTCGCTTCTATCGCTCCCAAAGGAAGCGAAGAAAGCTAACTTTCCCGATTACTTGAAGGCATCGAGTGCAGCTGTTGGCTTGCCGCTGTTGTCGAAGGCACCCTTGTCGTTGGCGTTCCCGCC
>ERZ780035.11-NODE-11-length-15936-cov-7.46017_pt1 | contig 15936 bp, 13 predicted proteins | sample MGYA00511926_ERZ780035 | MGnify/ENA primary metagenome ERZ780035 (study PRJEB29588, sample SAMEA2148024) | human gut metagenome | biome: human gut; feature: human-associated habitat; material: faeces | place: Denmark | collected 2008/2010 ...
TCATCGTGGGCGACTTGGGGGCTTGGCTGATAGCCAGACAATGGCTCATGTCGTTCAGCGAGAAGATTACGATGACGCCTTTGCTGTTTATCGGCGTTACCATCATCTTGCTCGTCATCATCGGGCTTTCCGTCATCATCAACTGCTACAAGGTGGCTAATAGTAATCCGGTGAAATATCTCAAGGATGAATAAAATTAAAAGTAAAAAAGTAAAAAGGTAAAAAAGTAAAAAGATAAGAAAATGCTTAAAATAGAGAATCTTTGCAAGTCTTTCCGCACAGAAGATGTGGAGACGATTGCTTTAAATAATGTATCTTTCACAGTAGAAGACGGCGAGTTTGTTGCCATTATGGGACCATCCGGTTGCGGCAAATCTACCTTGCTCAACATTCTCGGTTTGCTCGACAACCCAACTTCGGGAAAATATTTCCTGGGTAATTACGAGGTGGCAAACCTGAAGGAAAAGGAGCGTACGGATGTGAGAAAGGGAGAAATCGGTTTTGTGTTCCAGAGCTTCAACCTGATAGATGAATTGAATGTAGAGGAGAACATCGAACTTCCTCTTACCTACCTCAATATTCCGAAGGCAGAGCGCAAGGCAAAGGTGCAGGCGATTATGAAGCGAATGGCCATCAGCCATCGTGCCAAGCATTTCCCTCACCAGCTGTCAGGTGGTCAGCAGCAGCGAGTAGCCATCGCCCGTGCCGTGGTCTTTGGTCCGAAGCTCATCCTTGCCGATGAGCCTACGGGTAACCTCGATTCCAAGAATGGAGCCGAGGTGATGCATCTGCTTACCGAGCTGAACCACGAGGGCACCACCATCGTCATGGTAACGCATAATGAGCATGATGCCAAGATAGCCCATCGCACCATCCGCCTGTTTGATGGACAGATAGTGGATGAGTAAAATTTCAAAGAAAACGTATTTCGCTTATAATTAGTGATTTACGTGTAGTCGAATAAGACTTTTGCCGAAATCCGCAAAATGTTTTAGTGCGAATATGCCGAAATCCGTAAAATGTTTGACCATATTAGAAGAGAAAAGTCATAAATCGCTTGGTATTAGCCTCTTTCTGCTTCAGCTCTTCTTCCATTCTCTGTATTGCCATCTTGAAGAAGAAGCGGATGAGGTGCTCATCGGTTGCTTCCGTACGAATCATGCGGAGGGCAGAAATGTATTCCTGGCGGGCTTCGGATGGGATGATGAGGAGAGGATGATTCAATCTTAAGAGAATGTAGTTGCTGATGAGTCGTCCTGTTCTTCCATTCCCATCACGGAAGGGATGAAGATATTCGTAGAAGCCATGAAAACGGGCGGCAAGAATCATGGGATGAACGGCAGCCGAAACGATGGCTTTTTCGGTAGATTCCAGCAGCTTGGGAACTCTGGCGATGAGTTCTTCGTGGTCGCCAAATACCGTATCGCCTGCTGCCATGTCTGTGGTGGTGTATTCGCCCGGAATAGCTTCTGGAGAACGATAGGAAAGCGTATGGCTGGTAACCCGCCTGTTGATTTCTTTCAGAAAATTCTCGTCGAGTGGATGCTGCGTGTTTTGCATCATGTACTCAAAGGCTTCGAAGTGGTCAAGCATTTCGAAAGCCTCGAAAAGAGTCTTTCCGGCAGGAATCATCCCTAATCCTTTCTCCTTCAGTTCCCGGGTGTCATCTACGGAGAATGAGTTGCCTTCAATGGCGCACGAATGGGTAGAGAAGAGAATTTCATTATATTTGATGTACTCTTCTCTATCCATGTTATTGATGATAAGGGTTTGATATTTTCCTCTCAAATCCTCGTATTCCTTGATTTCCTTTTCGAATGCCATAATCTTCTGTATTTGTGGGGACAAAGATACGATTTTTATGGATAAACACCAAACTTTTCTCTCAAAAAAGTGTTTATGTTATGGGATGATGATGCGGAAGGTGGTGATTCCCTGTGCCTTGTCCTGATGGAGCGAGAGGCTGCCGCCGCTTACTCGCATGATCTGACGGGAGAGGGAAAGACCGATTCCGCTTCCTTCCGGCTTCGTGGTGAAGAACGGGATGAAAATGTGGGAGGCTACATCTTCGGGGATGAGACCGGCGTTGTTGCTCACGTCGATGATGATGGATTCCTGAGCATTGGCGTAGGCTTTGAGACGGATAAATGCCTTCTTGCTTGCCGCGGATTGCAAATCCGCGGAGCGGCATTCCTGCTTGTTCCTACCCTGCTTATTTCCATCTTGCTTGTTTCTTTCTGCAGATAACTTTCCCTTTTCCTTGAAAGCTTCTACGGCATTCTTCAGAAGATTCGTTACCACGTGAGAGAGGAGACTCTCATCGGCATAAGCTAGCAAATCCTTGGGAGAAACTTCTATCTCTACTTCGTGGTTGCAAAGTAACGCCATTCTTTCCAGGAATGGCTCCACATAGAAGAGAGCAGGCTGAGGCTGGGGAACATGGGTGAAGCGGCGATAGTTGTTGACGAAAGCCAACAGCTCGGTTCCTGTTTTGTGGATGGTTTCCAAGCCTTGCTTCAGCTTTGCTTGCTCAGCAGATTGTGGCTTCTCTGAAACCTTTATCAATTTGCCTGGAGAATGTAAATCATCAGATTCGTTATCTGCAATCAGCAACTCCTTGCTGCCCAATTCTTTCAGCAGAGTTTCGCTCAATGAAGTAACCGGCGTGATGGTATTCATGATTTCATGGGTCAGCACACGAATCAGTTTGATCCAGGAATCCACCTCCTGATTGCTCAGCTCGTGGCTCACGTCGCTCAGGGCGATGATGCGCACGTGCTTGTCTTTCAGCATGGCTTGCGTCTCATGCTTTGCCAGGTGTTCATTCTTCAGTTTCCCTTTTACCTGGTTCATGTGGGTAAGCACATCCGTATCGAGCAACCGGAGGGCTGCCTGGTTGTGCTGCAGGATGTTGTCGTGACTATCCACCACCAGGATGCCCGTATCCACCGCATTCAGAATCTGCTCGTAATATTTCTCCCGATCCATCTGCTCCTCTCTCGTATGTTGCAGGAAGAGCTTGATGCGGTTGAGGGATTGATGCAGAATCTTATCCTCCTTAAACCCCTTCTCCGTAGGAAAGTTGAAGGAGAAATCCCCATTATCTATCGCATCAAAAAGGAAGGTTACCTTCTTGATGTTCCGGCGATAGTGGCGGTAGAGCCAGATGTTGACTGCTACTAGAACTACCAAAATCACCAATAAAACGATGATTGCTAACTGACTATTCATCTGATAACTAAAAATCCGTGTAATCCGTGCCTAAATTCATAACCCGTATCGCTTAATCTTATTATAAAGCGTCTGGCGGGAAATACCTAACCTTGCGGCTACCACCGACAGGTTTCCCTCACATTCCCTGATGGTTTTCTCTATCATTCGGCTCTCCATCTCGTCGAGCGTCTGAACCTCTTCCAGGGGCTTCTCTCTTTTCTGCTGGTTTCCGCCGTCAATATCTTCGGCAGAAATCATTTCGCCATCAGACAGAATCACGGCTTTCTCGATGGCGTGCTGAAGTTCACGGATGTTTCCGTACCATGGCAAACTGGTAAGTTTTTTCTCAGCCTCTTCCGAAAAACGGAGATTCAACTTATTATATAAATCGCCATATTGACGGAGGAATCTTTCTGCCAGCGGAACGATGTCTGATTTTCTCTGTCTCAGGGCAGGCAATTCCAGATGGATGGTATTGATGCGATAGAGCAGATCCTCTCTGAATTCGCCATCGTTTACCATCTGCTGCAGGTTGCGGTTGGTGGCGCAAACCAGTCGTACGTTGATGGGAATCTGCGTACTTCCGCCCACTCTTACTATGCTTCTGCGTTGCAGGGCGGTAAGGAGTTTTGCCTGAAGACCATAGGATAGGTTTCCTATCTCATCCAGGAAGATGGTACTGCCGTCGGCAAGCTCAAACTTGCCCGGTTTATCCACCTTGGCATCGGTAAAAGCACCCTTCACATGACCGAAGAGTTCGCTCTCGAAAAGGGTTTCCGTAATGGCTCCCATATCCACAGGTAGCATCTTTTTCCCACATCTTGTGGATAAACGGTGTATTTCGTTGGCTAACACCTCTTTACCTGTTCCGTTTTCGCCCGTAATGAGGATGTTTGCATCGGTTGCGGCAACTTTTTCCACAATGCTTCTCAAATTGTTCATAACATCGCTATCTCCCCAATACATAGCGCTTTGTGCATCTTTTCCACAAAGTTTTCCACCTTTTTTGCCAATAGCGTTATCCACAGCCTTGTTCTTATCCCTAGCCTCCATCAGCGTACGGATCATCTTCTCGTTTTCAAAAGGCTTCACGATGAAGTCGGCGGCACCTTCCTTGATGCCTGTTACGGCAAGTTGGATGTCGGCATAGGCGGTAAAGAGCACCACCTCGGTTTTCGGGCTGAGGCTCTTGATTTCCCTGAGCCAGTACAGTCCCTCGTTTCCCGAATTGATTCCGCTGGAGAAGTTCATGTCGAGCAGCACCACGTCGGGGTGCTCCTCTCTCAGCTTGGCTGGGATGGAGTTGGGGTTGGCGATGGTGATGATGCCATCGAATATGGGTTCCAGCAGCATCCTCACCGTAGTAAGAATGTTGCGGTTGTCATCAACAATCAATATCGTTCCTTGTTTCTTAATCATTGTTCGTTTTTTTTATGATGATATTTTCCTTGATGTCCTGTTTCTATCTTTTGTCTTCCAGCAGAAAAGCCATGTAGAGGGGAAGAATGAAAGTTTGTGGGGCTGTTCCCACATTTACATCTCCCAGTTTGATGGCTTGAGATACGTGATACTTTTCGGGGTTCGAAAGGATGGTCTTGGCACTTTTTATGTTTCCGTTGCTCGCCTTTACTTCTACCAGCGTGCATTTGCCTTCGTATCTTGTAACAAAGTCGATTTCCAAACCCGAGTCCTTGCGGAAATAATAGAGCTTGCGATTCATCTTGCCAAAAATGTCGGCTACCAGATTTTCAAAGATGGCTCTCTTGTATCCATAGAGATTGCCTTGCAGAATGTCAGCTGCCGTTCCTGGTTCGAGCATACTGATGAAAAGTCCTGTATCTGCCATGTAAACTTTAAACTGGTCGGGGATGGCGTTGCCATCAAGTGGGAGTTCGGGCGCTGACAGGTTGTAGCAACGGCGGATAATGCCAGCATCTTCTATCCATTGCAAACTGCTCTGATAGTCACGTCCTCTTCCGTTGGCTCGTACTGTGGCGTATGCGAATTTCTTGTTTTCCTTACTCAGTTGACGTGGAATTGACTCGAAGCATTCTCTGATTCTCGACTTGTCTGCTTGTGGAGCATATTTCAGCATATCTACTTTATATTCTTCGATGATAGCTTGCTGCATTCGTAGCACGTTTTGCATATTATGAGTTTCCATAAATACGCTCACGGCTCTTGGCATTCCGCCAACAACGCAATATTGCAGCAGCAGTTGGCGCATTCTTTCGTGGATGGCTTCTTGTACCGGAGTCTTTTCTTCCAGGCAGCGATGCAGGTAGTCGATGGTCATTTTCTTAATGCCATTTGCCCAGAGCCATTCCTCAAAATCCATTGGATACATGTCTATGATAGTCTCGTAACCAACAGGAATTGGAGCCTCTGACGAAGCATTGGTATGGTAACCGCTGACTCCCAGCAGGGAACCCGTACCGATGACATCGTATCTGCCATCAGTCTTGAAGAATTTCAAGGCTGTGCGGGCACGTGGGCATTCCTGTATCTCGTCAAAGATGATGCAGGTCTTGCCCGATACGAAATTGGCATCGGGTATTAAGGTAGAAAGTGTCATGCAGAGAAGATCGATGTCCAGGCCACCATCAAATACCGACTTGTATTCTGGGTGCTGGAAAAAGTCTAGATACACAACATGCTCATAATTCTTATGGGCAAAATCGAGTACCGAGAATGTCTTTCCGCATTGGCGACATCCTTTAATGATGAGAGGCATTTTGTGCTCATCACTCTTCCATTCTTTGAGATATTTCTCGATTTTCCGTTTAAACATCTGTTTTCTAATGATTTATGATGTATTACTCTTGATGCTGTGCACGTTTTCCAAGGGACTTTTCTTGAATTCGTGCACGTTTTTCAAGGGACTTTTTGTTCTATTCTGCCACTTTTTCAAGGGACTTTTTGTTGCAAAGATAGGATAAAATACTGAGAAACAATAAAAAAGAGACGAAAAAATGCCGATAATGGCGCCAAAAGTTGCTTTTCCGGCAGCTTTTGGCATCCTTATCGGCACTTGTTTATTCAAAATTCTGATTCCTGATGAGGAATTGCTTATCCTAAAATGGGAATTGCTTATTCCAAAAGGGGAGTTACAGCTCTATCGGAACCACTGTCTTTATGCTGAAGTTGCGGCCCATATTGTAAACACCTCTTCTGCCTGTAACCTGGTTTACGTCAAGATACTTCAGGCGGCTCAGGTGGTTCTGGTAAGCACGGTTGGTAAGGTTCTCGCCCGAAAGATAGAGCGAGAAAAGGCGCTTGCCATGGAGCTTCACGTCGGTACCGGCATACATATTTAATAAGGTGTACGATGGCGTAGCGGTCTCCGTATCGTTAGCTGCGAAATAATGGTTCTGGCGGAGATTGCAATCCATCTGTAGCTTTACGAAGAGATGGTCGAAAGTCTTGCCGTCGCAGACAAACTCATACCTTACATCCGAAACCCAGCGAGGGGCTGGGGTGAATGGCAGATACTTTGATTCGGATGGCTGATGCAACTGAACCGAATTGACGTAGGAGAAGGTGTTGCCGATATGCAGCTGCTCCACAGGATGGATGTCGATGCTTGCCTCACCACCCAGAATGCGGGCGTCGCCCGAAGTAAACTGATAGGCTGGCGTGTCGTCGATGAGGACTGGCTGATTATTCTCATCTGCCAACTTCTCGCTATAGATGTAATGGTTGATGCGATTGGCAAACAGCGAGAGCTCTGCCGAAATGATAGGCGAAGAATAATCCAGACCAAGGTCGAATTGCCAACTGTTCTCAGGCTTCAAACCGGTATTTCCCAATTCGAATCGCTGGGTTCCCTCGTGCACACCGTTAGATGCTAATTCGCTGATGTTTGGAGCACGGAATCCTCTTGCCAGGTTCAGCTTCAGATTGAAATCGGGCAGGATTTCATAAGCCAATCCGATGCTTCCGGTTACTCCTTCAAAGCTGCGCTTAAAGGCCTGGAAGCGGAAAGAATCATTCGATTCAGCATCATCCTCTTCTCTCAAAGCCTCGCTGTGCAGATGGCGATGATCGTATCTGATGCCGCCGCTCAGGTTCAGTTTGCCTATCTCCTTGCTCACCGTGGCAAATACACCATAATCGAAGAGATGATAGGCTGGAATCAGAAATTCAGAACCTTTATTAATCGACTGCTGCCACATGCCGTTGATGCCCGTAGAGAACTTCCATCCATTCATTTCCGGCGAGAGATAATGCAGGTCGTAATTCACGGTATGGAGCATAAAGTCGAGTCCGCATTCCTTCGGATTCTCTTCCTCCTCAAACTCCTGACGGCGGTTCTGCTGATAACCCAGGAGGAATTTCAGATTGCCGTCGCCCAGGAACCAGGAATTATCAAGTACAGCCTTGTAATGATGAATCTGCTGATAAGGCATCGGCTTGCCGTAACTCTTGGCATCGTAGCCTTCCGGAATTTCCAGTTCGCCCGTTTTCTCATCTCTTTCTCCCTCTACGATGCCCGGAGTGAGATGATAATAATCGAGTGTGAGATGCGAATGCCCCTGGCGGTAGTTCCAGCCTAGAAGCTGCGAGAATGCCTGCTCTCTGAGTGATGAACCGAATACATAACCATCGTATTTATTCTTGTAGGCATGCGCCATCTTTCCGCTGTAGCGGGTGTCCCAGACGAATCCGCCCTGGTTGCCGGCGAAGTTGAGCGAATAATCAAAAAGTCCGTTGTTGGTTTGATAACCCGTTGAGAAATTTGCTCTCATGTCGCCTTTGGCAAGGGTAGGAGTGGAGTGGAAGATGAGGACGCCTGCCATCGCATCCGATCCATACATGAGACTTGCCGGACCTTTCAGAATCTCTACGGAATGAACCGAAGCGGGGTCGATTTCTATTCCGTGTTCATCGCCCCATTGCTGTCCTTCCTGTCTGATTCCATCGTTTACCACTACCACGCGGTTATAGCCCAGGCCACGGATCACGGGCTTTGAAATTCCGCTTCCCGTGGTAATCTGCGAAACGCCTGGCTGGTGGGCGATGGCGTCGATGATGTTGGTAGAAGGTTGCATTTCGAGCTGGCGGGCAGAAACGAAGGAGATGGGTGCGGGCGATTGCTTCAGTTTCTGGCTGCCCGTCAAGCCTGTTACCACCACTTCGTTCAGTTTCACGCTCGATTCCGTCAGCGGCTGGTGTCTGGTAGAATCGTTTGTCTCTTCTTCATGAATGTTTGCGTCCTTCTTATCATGATTTGCTCTGTTTATAGCCATAGCAGGGGCTGTTGCCGATGAGCACAGACTCATCAGCAATATTGATTTCAATATTGTTCTCATTATGTTATTTGTTACCTTATTCTGTTAATATTCAATTATTTATAAAAACAGAGAATAAGGTGGAGCACGGGTAGATTTTACCCCCTTCGCCCTGCACAAGCAAGGAGAGCAGAAGGCACGGCGAGGGGAGAGATGGAGCACGGCGATGGCAACCCAAACCATGAGGGATGGAGCCAGATAAGGAGTGCTTTGCAATTGGCAAAGCACACAGTCGTGCATGGTATTCTGCAGGGCTATCAGATGGCCGTCGTGATGAACATGATGAGCACAATCGGCACAATAGAAATTTGCATGAGTTCCCTGCGCTTCACCATGGTGGTGAAACGTAACGGCCAGCAGCATCGGCAGGTAAACCAATAGCAGCAGCCAGGAAATTCTGATTCTCTTATGCGTTATCCGCTGCATTTAATAATAGTTATTTTCTGCAATTATCTACAGTCTTCTGATTTTTCCGTTTGCAAAGTTAATCATTTCTTCCTAAAATGCTACAATTCCCAATTATTTTTGTACTTTTGCAACATTATTTTAAAAATAGGCGTACCCGATTCCAGGGGGATGTTGTATTATGAACAAAGTAGAATCATAAAAACAAGAAAAATGATGAAAAGAACGACTTCCCTTATACTGAGTCTTGTCTTGAGCATTTCCCTATTTGCTCAAAGCAGAGGTATGACCTTTCAGGTGCATAACGAAACGCTTACTTCCGTGTTGAAGAAGATTGAAAAGGCGGGCGAGAAGAATATCCTCTTTGCCTATCAGGCTACCGACCAATATCGCGTTACTGCCAATATCCAGGCGAAGCGCCAGAAGGAAGCCCTGGAGATGGTGCTGCAAGGGAAACCTTTCTCCTTCGTAGAGCACAACACCTATTTTGCCGTGCAATACACGGGCAAGACGACCCGGGTGGAACAGATCAAGGGCCGCGTAGTGGATGAGCACCAGAAGCCTCTGCCTTTCGCCAACGTGGTGTTGATTTCCTCCGTCAGCAAGGCTTATGTGGCCGGTTGTGTAACGGCAGAGGATGGAAGCTTCGTGCTTCCTTATGCCGATAAGGATGTGATGCTGAAGGTTTCGTTTGTGGGCTATAAGTCGCAGACCCTGGCCTGCAAGCCTACCATGCACATCGGTCTGCATCCCGACACCCAGCAGCTGAAGGCGGTAACCATCAAGAGTACCCGCCCCAATGTGGTGTATAAGGACGGCGCCTTCTCTACCCTGGTATCAGGTACCATCCTGGGCGAACTGGGCTCTGCCGAAGATATGATCAGCCAGTTGCCCTTCGTTTCGGGTGAAGCAGGCAGTTGGGAAATCATCGGTCGTGGAGCGCCCGAGATTTATCTCAACGGCAGAAAACTGGAGAATCTGAACGAACTCAAGCGATTGAGCGCCAAGGATATTCTGAAGGCAGAAATCGTTACCGTTCCCGGAGCGCAGTATAGTTCCAAGACCAATGCCGTAATCCGTCTGCGTGCCGTTCGCAAGCGCGGACAGGGCTTGAGCGGAAGCCTTTATTCTGAATATATGCAGGGCCGTTATTCGCCTCATACTTTTGATGATGTGCAGTTGAACTATCGTACGGGCGGACTCGATATCTTCGGCGAAGTGGGAGTGGGATTGAATCGCTCGCACACCACCGCCCATTCCGAAACCCAGCTCCATACCACCAGCGACTGGGAATTCAACAGCCGTAGAACCACGAAAACCCTTGGTGGAGAGATTCTTATGAACGCAGGTTTCAACTATGAGATTTCCGAGCAGCAATCGCTGGGTATGCGCTATGAGACAATCAACATGATAGGCAACAACTATACCCACAGCTGGGGAGCAACCGATGTGTGGGAGGATGGCAAACTGACGGAAAGCATGGGCGTAGATCTGTTTTCGAAACGCAAGCCCCATTGGTCGCATAGCGTGAACGCCTATTATAATGGTGATTTCGGCAAATGGAACATCAATTTCAATGGCGACTTCTATAACAAGGTGAGTCAGAGGTCCCAGACGGCGATAAACGACGGACAGCTGGATGCGGAATCAGAGAGCAAGGTGAGGAGTAATCTCTATGCTGCCAAGCTGGTGGTGTCGGGACCTTTGTGGAAGGGTAGGCTTTCCTTCGGAACGGAAGAGATGTTTACCAACCGCCGCAACGACTTCACCCAGAGCGGCTTTTCTGCCGATGCCTTCAACCACATCCGCCAGTCTATCTATGCCGGATTCCTGGAGTATTATCTGAACATCGGACACATGAACTATGGAGCCGGTTTGCGATACGAATACCAGAAGACCGATTATTACGAGAAGGATGTGCTGCAGGCGGAACAGAGTCCCAGCTACAGGGATTGGATTCCATTTGCATCCATCGGCTACAGCAAGGATAATCTGAATCTTGCCTTCTCCTATCGTCTGAACAAGTACAGTCCTATCTACGTCATGCTTCAGAGCAGCATTGACTACGACAGCAAGTACGAGTACTATTCAGGTGACCCTCATCTCAAGCCTCAGAAGCAGCACAGTTTCAACCTGTCGGGCAATTACAAGTGGCTGTCGTTCATGGCTTACTACAACTATGTACTTGATATGTACATGACCTGGTACAAGCCTTACGACGAGGTGAACCATCCGAGTGTGCTTTTGGAGACGATGGCTTCGGTGCCTCATTCCTACTATTGTGGAGCCAATATCCGTGTGGCGCCTTCGTTTGGAATCTGGTATCCTAACCTCACGGCGAGTGTCTTCTACGGTCATGATAATGTAGATCATCTCAATATCCCCGAGTTTGGCAAAAACCAGCCTCAGTTTACATTCAGCATGAACAACAATCTGAGGCTTCCTCACCGGTGGTTCATGAATCTTTCGGGCAACATCAGCACGAAGGCAGAGATGGGAATCGGAAGGAGAAAATGTACGGGCAACATGCAGTTCCGGGTTTCCAAGAACTTCATGAAGAATGATGCCCTCAAGGTGATGTTTGTTGTGCAAGACCTCTTGCATACAGGATATTATTATTCCGAGGCAAACGGCACGCAGTCGCATCGCACGTTAACCCGATATGCAGATAATCAGAAAATTCTTATGAATGTGAGATACACATTCAACGCAACAAGAAATAAATATAAAGGTAGTGGCGCAGGACAGAGCGAAAGACAACGACTTTAAGCAGCTATTCCTGGAAATGTATCCTCGATTGGTGCGTTATGCCGTGTCCCTTTTGGGAGACGGCAACGAGGCCCGGGACGTTGTGGGAGATGTTTTCGAGAAGGCGTGGAACCAATTCTCCTCCTTGCAGATGGAAACAAGGAGGAGCTGGCTCTATGCATCGGTGAGAAATGCCTGTCTCAACTGGCTCAAGCACCAGCAGGTGGAACAGACCAATGTGGAGGCGCTGATAGAGGCCACCCGGTATGATATGAGTACCCGGTATGAGGAGCACGAGCGCCTGCTGCAACAGGCGGAGCAGATAGCGAGGGAGCTGAAGGAACCCACCTGCACGATTCTCCGCCTCTGCTATTTCGAGCATCTCACCTATCAGCAGGCAGCCGACAGGCTGGGCATCTGTCCCAACACCGTGAAGAAGCATATTTCCAAGGCACTCGCCACTTTGCGCGAGCGAATGAAGCATACAAACATAGAGAATTAGGAGGAAAAATCATGAATAAGAATCAAGATCAAGAACTGGATTATAGAATGGATTCTGTATCAGAAAATGTTTCTGAGAATGCTTCTGAGAAAGTTTCAGAAAATGTTTCTGATGCCCGGCTTTCCCAGATATTCGGGGAAGCCTTGGGCGATGAGCCTTCGAAGGAAGAAACGCTGGCGGCTTGGGAAGCTTTCGAGAAGAAGCATATTTCTTCAGAGAAGGAACATCTTTCTTTCGAGAAGGAATCTATAGTGAAGAATGAAAAGAAGGTTTCTAAAGCCCGAATCCTGACTTGGATTACGGCATCTGTTGCAGTAGCGGCAAGCCTCTTCCTTTTTATTTTCCGTTCATCCCAGGAGATTTCTCTGCCTACGGAGTTCTCCATGGAGCTTTTCTCGGAGGTCACTTCTCCCAAGCAGGTGGAGCAGACCCTGAGCAATGGCTATTGCGTGGTTTCCACCCCGGCAGCAACCACCACATTGGTAACGCTGAGCGATGGCACCAGGGTGATGCTCAACGCCAATTCTAAGCTCGAATATCCTGCATCTTTCGATGATGCAGAAGTCCGGGAAGTCCGTCTGAAGGGCGAGGCTCATTTCGAGGTAACCAAGAACCCTCATCGTCCTTTCGTGGTAAAGGCGGGCGAGATGCAGACGCAGGTATTAGGTACCGTATTCGATGTGAAAGCCTATCGCAAGGATGCCCCAAAGGTAACCTTGATGGAAGGCAAGGTGAAGGTGAGCAATGCCGATACGGAGGTAGAGATGCGCCCGGGGCAGACAGCTACGCTCCAGGCGGATAAGATAGTGGTGTCTAAGGCTTCCTCTTCAGCCTCCGACTGGCTGGAAGGTGATTTCGATATGGATCAGGTTACGCTGGCAGAGGCGATGAGCGACATCGGAGCCTGGTACAACAAGACCGTAGTCTTCCAGTCCCAGGCGAATATGGGTAAGCTCATCCACTTCCGCTTCTCCCGCAGGGCAAGCCTGCAGGAAATCATTACGGCGCTGAACGAGATGGGTGTGGCAAAAGTCAGAATGGAAAAGGGCAAGATCATGGTGCTTTAAGCCATGATTTTGCCTATTCCTATTCCATCTCCCATATTGGCATAACCTCAATCCTTATCCCGTCTCGTTCGAAGGTCTCCCGTTGGGAGAAAGTGATGATTTTTCCCTGTTTGCAGCCTGTAACGGAGGAGGCAGCTATCAAGCCTCCTATCTCTCGTTCTACGTTATCATCATTCAATGTCCAGCAGACTTGTATCAGCTCAGCTACACGCTCGCCCTTTTTCACAACGAAGTCGCATTCCTTCGATTCATAGAAGTAGAATATCCCGTCCTCTTCTCCAAGCGTTCTCTCCAAGTTGAGATAAACAATATTCTCCAAAGCCTTGCCTGCATCTTCGCTCTCAGGCAATAATACGGCATTGCGCAGGGCAATGTCAGCCACATAATACTTGGCAGAACGCTGTTTTACCATCGACTTATCGTATTTTTCCACTTTGCGAAACATGAAAATGTTGCAAGCATAGTCGAGCCACAGATAGAGGGAATCCTTGGAGACCTTTAAGCCTTGCGATTTCAAGTCGTTATAAATATTGTTCACGCTAGTCGGCTTCGTGAGATTGTTCATCACACGCTTTAAGAAATAACGCACCACCGAAGGAGAAGCTCCGATATGATAATGCTCCACCATATCCCTGAAGAGCATGGTGTTGAAGTAAGACTGCAGGATTTTGACTTTTTCCATCTTGCTTTTTTCGAGAACTACCTCTGGAAAACCGCCCTCCTCGCAATATCCGCGGAAGGAGACCGCCATTTTTGCCTTGCCAGCTTCGCTAAATGGATTTGCCTTGATGCCCTTGAATGCCAAATATTCCTTGAAACTCAAAGGATACTCGCGATATTCGTCAGGCCATCCTCGTAAAGCGGAAGCCATTTCTTCTGAAAGCATCTTGGCTGTGCTACCTGTTACATAGATATGCTTGCAATAATTCTTATACACTCGGAGAACAAAGAGTTCCCAGCCCTCTATGAGTTGTATCTCATCAAAAAACATATAAACATCCTTAAGCGATGTATCAGGATACATTTCACGATAAGCTTGCAGCAATTCATCGAAGTTTTCGGGCGACATGGAGAGAAAACGTTCATCGTCGAAGCCTACATAGAGGATGCGCTCTTTTGGAATTCCTTGTTGTAACAGGCGATTAATCGTAAGTCCCAATAATGATGACTTTCCGCAACGGCGAATGCCAGTAACAGTCACGATGCGGTTTCCATCCAACGGGAGTTGGGTGCTTCTCTCTTGCAAGGCAAAAGGTAATTCCTCTTGGTGCAAGGAAATGATTGACTGAAATGTGCTGCGTAGTTCCATTTGTGTACCTTCTTTATTACTGATTATTTTATTGTTAATATGTAGCTACCTACACTCGGTTGCAAAGATACAAACTTTCCTTCTAAAAAGGAAAGAAATCGGCAATTATTTCCTTTTGAAAAGGAAAGTTTGTTCTTTCTTTATCCCAATCTTGTATTTTTAACTCCGATTTGCTTGTTGTTCTCAGAAATTTTGCTTAACTTTGTGCCAAAATCAAAACGGTGCAGATTATGGCAGCAAAATTCTATCCTGTAGGCATTCAGACATTCTCGGAGATTATCACCAAGAATTATCTCTATGTTGACAAGACCGGTTACATCTATCAGATGACCCATTCCGGCAAGAAATATCTTTTTCTGAGTCGCCCACGTCGATTCGGAAAGTCGCTTCTTGTCTCTACCTTGCAAAGCTACTTCGAAGGAAAGAAGGAACTTTTCAAGGGATTGGAGATGGAAAGGCTGGAACAGGATTGGGTGGAATATCCTGTCTTGCATTTTGATCTGTCGGGTGGCAAGCACATGCAGGAGGATGCGCTGGTACGCTATCTTCTCTTTATTCTGAAACAGCATGAAGAGAAATGGGGAATTTTTCAGTCCCTTGAAGGATTCTGACTCCATGCTGCATTTTGTATTCCTCACGGGTATTACCAAGTTTTCGCAGCTCAGCATCTTCAGCGAGTTGAACAACATCACCAATATCAGCATGCTCCCCGAGTATGCGGGCATTTGTGGTATTACCAAGGAGGAGATGCTTACCCGGTTAAAAGAGGGGATACAGGAACTGGCAGAGGCAAAGAACTGGACGATGGATGAGACGCTGAGCCGACTCAAGGATTATTATGACGGCTATCATTTTGCATCAGAATCGCCTGATATCTTCAATCCGTTCAGTTTGCTCAGCAGTCTTTCGCTAAAGCGGGTAGAGCCATTCTGGTTTTCTACGGGAACTCCTACCTATCTCATCAATATGATGAAGAAGTTTGGTGTCAACTTCAGCGATTTCGCCGAATCCATGGAAGCGGGCGTTTCAGACTTTGATGCGCCTACAGAAACGATGACAACTCTTACGCCTCTGCTCTATCAGAGTGGCTATATTACAATCAAGGATTATGAAGAGGCTTACGATTCCTATACTTTGGGTATTCCGAACAGAGAAGTGCGGCTGGGGCTGACCAAGGCGCTGATTCCTTACTATGTAACGCCTAACACGCAGAATGCCAATAATACGACCCGCAACATGGCTCGTGCCTTCGATAAGGAAGACCTGGGACTGGCCCTGCAGTATTTGCAGACTTTCCTGGGCACGGTTCCATATTGTGCCAATACGGACTATGAGGGGCATTATCAGCAGATGTTCTATGTCATCTTCTCGCTTCTTACGGCTTGGATGGTTGATGTAGAA
>ERZ780035.17-NODE-17-length-13538-cov-6.73678_pt1 | contig 13538 bp, 8 predicted proteins | sample MGYA00511926_ERZ780035 | MGnify/ENA primary metagenome ERZ780035 (study PRJEB29588, sample SAMEA2148024) | human gut metagenome | biome: human gut; feature: human-associated habitat; material: faeces | place: Denmark | collected 2008/2010 ...
CAAGCTCTTTACTGCAATTGAGATTGCCATTGAGATTGCTTGCGGATTTTAGGTTGAAACAGTTCTTATTTACTTATAATTAATAAAGTCTAGCCCGCTTAGGGGCTTCTTGCATTCCTTTCAGAATCTCTGAATCCTGAATTCATTGCTAATTTACCAACTTATTCTTCTCAGTTGCAAAATTACAACTAAAAATCGAAAAAAACTAAGAAAATAGGTAAAAAAGTGGCTGAAAAAGCAAAAAACATATACGAAAAAGCATTTTTCAGGGTTTTTCAGTGTTTCATTTATGCGTTTTTATTCGGTATCAGCATTTTTAGGCGCATTTTTCTTGGCAGCAATCGAAAAAGACGCTATCTTTGCAATCGTAAAAACAAAGTTCGCGGTTTCAAGCCCGAACTTCCAATCAAACCCCAAAGTTGCCAACAGGCATCTAAGAACTGAGGAGTAGATGATAAAGATGTTGATGAGTAGAAGAAGAGTAAATGATAGACTAACTATTCTTTAAATTAATAAAGTCTAGGAGCAAGCCTATTGAAAAGAAGGAAAAAGAAAAGAAAAAAAAGTATAAGTATAAGTATAAGTAAAAGATGATGATGCGTTTCTCTAGAGAGACCATTTGTCATTCTTAAATCATTAAAAGATTTTAAGTATGAACAGAAGGATTTTAATTGCGCTACTGGCTGTAGGCAGCTTCATCTGCCCAGCCGTCGCTCAGAAGGTGGCCATGAAGACGAACCTCCTTTATGATGCTACAAGCACCATGAACCTCGGCTTCGAATTTGGCCTTTCCCCAAAATGGACCTTGGATGTATCCGGCAACTACAACCCTTGGACATTTTCCAAGAACAAGAAGTGGCAGCACTGGCTTGTTCAACCAGAAGCTAGATACTGGTTCTGCAATAAGATGATGGGTTCCTTCATCGGCTTCCACGCCCTCGGAGGTTCTCATAACATAGGTAACGTAGATCTTGACTTCAAGTTCCTCGGTACCGACTTCTCCAAATTGAAAGATTACAGATACGAAGGTTGGTTCGTAGGTGCAGGTGTTGCATACGGTTATACCTGGGCTCTCTCCAAGCATTGGAACTTCGAGGCTGAACTCGGAGTGGGATACGTTTATTCGAAATCGGATAAATATGAATGCCCACAGTGTGGTGAGAAACTCGAGAATGACAAGGCGCATCACTACGTAGGACCTACCAAGGCGGCACTCAATCTGGTGTATGTCTTCTAATTCATGATACATTATTATATGAATAAGTAAAAACTGAAGATTATGAATACATATAAGATTTTAAACAAGACACTTGGAGCCGTCGCCCTCAGCATTCTGTTTAGCACTAACGCTATCGCTCAGAAACAGGCTGCCAAGGATATGAAAGTCCTCAACAAGGAAATCAAGAAGAAAGGCAATAAGGTGAACGTCTATATGGACCTCAATCTCGATGACGTGAAACTGGCAAGCAACAAAGGTCTCATCTTTACACCTATTTTATATAAGGGTGAGGATACGCTCAAGCTCCCGGCTGTGGAGGTGATGGGTAACAAGAGATACATCTACTACCAGCGTACCAAGAAGACCGCTACCCAGAACCCCCTCATCGTTGCCAAGCGTGAAAACAAGGAGCCACAGACGCTCCGATACGCTTACTCTACTCCTTACCAGGGCTGGATGAAGAACTCCAACTTCGCCATCAGCAATGATGCATGCGGATGTAACCAGAAACTGCTGGCAGAAAACCTGCTCACCAACAATGGCGAGGCGCTCGTTACGCCTCAGCAGCTCTACCAGGCTTATCAGCAGCCAAAGGCGGAGGCAGTGAAGATCAGACAGGAAAACGGTTCGGCTAGACTCAACTTCCGCATCAACAAGTGGGATATCGTGAAGGATCTCGGTAACAATACCAATGAGTTGGCTACCATCAAGCAGACGCTCGACCTCGTGAAGAACGACCCTGATGTAACCATCACTTCCATTACCCTCCACGGTTATGCTTCTCCTGACGGCAGCTATGCCAACAACGACAAGCTTTCCCGCAACCGTACCCAGGCTCTCTACAACTATCTGTTGAAGACCTACCCTATCGACAAGAAGCTCTTCAAGGTAGAATCTACAGCTGAGGATTGGGAAGGAACACTGGAGTACATCAAGAGTCACAAAATCCCTCAGAAGGAAGCTGCTCTCAAGATCATCAACAGCGATATGACTCCTGACCAGAAGGAACAGACGCTCGCAGCCAAGGCTGGTGAGGCATTCCGATTCCTCGTTGACAAGGTTTGGCCAAGCTTGCGCCGCACCGATTACACCATTGAGTACGATGTGAAGGCATTCAACCTCGAGGAGGCACGCAAAGTGATGAATACACGTCCACAGAAGCTCTCTCTTCAGGAGATGTATATGGTAGCAAACAGTTATCCGAAGGGAAGCGAGGAATACAACAATGTATTCGATACCGCAGTCAAGATGTTCCCAGAAGATAAACTCGCTAACCTGAATGCGGCTATTGCTGCCATCGACAGAGGCGACAAGGTGCGCGCAGAGAAATATCTCAAGAAGGCTGGCACCGGTGCCGAAGTAGATAACACCCGTGGTTGTCTCGCTGTTCTTAATGAGGATTACGTAGCTGCCAAGCAGTACTTCCAGAAGGCGGTAGCCGGTGGCTTGAAGGGTGCTCAGGAAAATCTCGACAAGGTGAACAAGATTGTGGAGTAAGAATGAACATGAAGTATAAGTAAAAGAATAAACAATAATAATATAAACTAAAAAATTTAATTTAAGAACTGGAAAAGAAAGAATAGTTTTTGATTACCCCCGGGCGAAGCCAGTGATGAGGTCTGAGAGACCCGTCCATTTCGCAACTCAAAACAAAATTTTATATAACACTTAATAAGTAAAAGATTATGAAGAAAATGAATTTGCTCGTTATGAGCTTGGTATCAGCAGCAGCGTTTTCTTTCTCAAGCTGCAGCAGCAATGATGATTTGACAGGTGGCGCAGGTACACAGTCACAGGTAAAGGGTTTCTATATGACATTGGCCGTACAGACTCCTACTAGCAATGGTACAAGAACTGCACAGAGTAACGAGACCGCTGCAACTGTAGAAGAGTCTGATGTAACTAGCGGTACTCTTTATCTTGTAAATGCTAAAGGTGAAGTAGCATTCTCAAAGAATATTTCAGCAGCCGAGTGGCAAGAAAGCAAGATTCCTACACAGGGACAGAATGGTAAGACCCAGATACAGATTCAAGTAGAGAAGGTAGCTGCAGGTGCAACATACAAGGTATATTTCTTGGCTAACACAACAGATTTAAAGCCAAGGGAGAACATAATCACTGCAACTTCAAAATTTGCAAATCCATTCGTAAATGCCAACAATTTCGCTATGTTCAACCAGAATGATGCTACTGTTGACGGAAATGGATATACAGTTGAATTCACAGATGCAAACAAGGAAATCAAGACCCCTGCTCAGGTGAAATACAACAACAGCGAGACAAGTGCTATCAAGATTGAGCGTATTGCTGCTCGTATCGATGAGCCAAAATCTGCATCAAACAAGATTACTGCCTATGCAGGAACAAACGCAACAGAAGCAGAGAAAAGAGCAATGAAGGATGCTCTCGACAAAGTTCAAGGATTGGAGCTGACTCGCTATGCTATTTCCAACTTAGCAAATCAGAGCTACATCATGCAAAAATGGGCAGATGCGACTACACTGACTATTCCTTCTGGTACAGGCTTCACTTATTATAACCCTGCAGGAGAATTCGGTTCAGAGAATAAGTTCGAGAATGGTGATCGCTTCACAGATGCAACTGCACCTTTCACTCATAAGGACTATGTCTTCGAGAACAATTCTGCAACATCTCCTTCAACAATGTACTTCGAGTACAAGGTTACCCTTAAGGATATGACAAATGCTGACTTCACTGATGGCACATTCTATCGTTACAACAACGTTATCTATAAGAGTTTTGCTGATATTCTCTCAGCTTACAAGGATGTTCAAGGTCTCTTCCGGGGTCAGAGAGCTGACCAGTTGAAGGAAGAATTGACCAAGGCAAAGAAAGTTGAAACTGGCGAAGATGCAGTGGATGTAGAGACCAAGTTGGCTGATTTCCGTGCAAAGTATGACATCGAAGTGTTCAACGAGGGTAAGACATACTACAAGCAGGTTATCCAGGATCAGTATCTTAAGAAAGGCGAGGAGTTGATTCCTAATGTTATCCAGCGTAACAGCATTTACAAGTTGACAGTAAACAAAATCTTCAACATTGGTGCACAGGTTCCTAACGGAAAGATTGACAAGACAGCTTTGTTCTACCTCGACGTAACAGTTTCTGTTAACCCTTGGGTTCTTAATTCACAGGATGTAAACTTGGGTGAGTAATCATTCTTCAAGTTAATCAAGCATAAACAGAAAAAAAGATGAATGATCCGGGGATGTACCCCATCCCCCACTCTCAAGATAATTCTTGAAACAACAATACTCTCAATCTCCCGGGGGCTACCCCGCCTCCGGGAGATTACAAAAACAAAAGATGATATTTGCCGCCAACAGATGGCGGGAACCCCTATCGTGCTGAATCAGCACCACTCAACAAGAAAAAAAGGATGCCGGAGGCTACCCCCACTTCTTACGCCCTACGGCACACTAGATATAAGTATAAGTAAAAGAATTAATAAAACACAAACGATATGAAACATTTCATCATCAAAAACGGTTGCAAAGTGGTTTGTATCTCAGCCATCGCACTCTCTTCGCTTTCATCATGCATGAAAGACGATCTGACGAATTGTCCTGCACCTAAGGTGTCGCTCAAGTTCGATTATACATATAATGTTGAGAACGCTGATGCTTTCTCCCAGGAAGTGAAAAACCTCAACGTCTATGTTTTCGATAAAAACGGTAAATACTTCGATACCTATACGCAGTCTGCCGACAAATTCGAAACGGGTCACAGCATGGACATCACAGACTTACAGGAAGGCAAATACACCTTCGTCTGCCTCGCTCGTGACAAGAAACCTACAGGTAGCAGAGCCGACGGTGACGACGAGATGGAGTTCAGCTTCACCCAACTCACACCAGGTGTCTCTACCATCAACGACCTGCAGGAAGAAATGGGAAAGAAAGACGGAGAGGCTTCTGTCAACAACAAGAAGTTCACCGCTCTCTACACCGCCCATACATCTCTCGACTTCAAGGGCAAGAAGGACACATCCGGCAAACTGAGTCTGATGAAATGTACCAAGACCTACCGCATCGTGATGCTTCCTTACGATAACGAACAGCAGGGATTCGTGGCAGAAAACTTCGACGTAAGAATCAAGGGTTCGGCTGCCCTCCTCGACTACAAGGGCGACAAGGTAAAGGATGCCAACGGAGTAGAACAGAACAAGCCAATCACCTACGTGCCTTACAACGAGAAACTGGTGGTTAACACCGACGGCAATACTGAGGTAGAAGGTGAAAAAATCGACAAGGCTTTGGTTTACGACCTGTCTTCTTCCAGAATGTTCGAGCGCAAGAACGATGTAAGCACCCGCAACACCGACAGTAAGGAGTACAACGACAAGCGAATCGTAATCACCGACAAGCGCACAGGCAAGGAAATCTTCAACCACTCACTGCCATGGTTCCTCGCTCTCTGCGGCGAGCGCACCGACAAGGGCTGGGAGGATCAGGAATACCTCGACCGCCAGGATCACTACACCCTCGTATTCTACGTTCCTAGTCCTGGTACAGACTACCACATGGATGCAAGAATCAAGGTGAACGGCTGGGTTCTCAATCTGCAGAATGCAGACCTCGGATCCAAATAAGGAAACAGTGCTACCCACACTGTATAGAGAGAAAGAAAAGTATTAAGTATAAGTAAAAGATTAAAAAGATGAAACGCTATAACTCAACTTTGATCAAGATGACACGCCGGCTAGGCATGGCTATCGCAGCCTTGCTCATGTTGAGCACAATGGCATCTTGTTCAGACCAAGATTCGCAGGCACCTGCAACTGGCGATGAAGCTTACCTCAACCTGAGCTTCTCTACCGCCAGCGCCACGACTTCCAGAGCGAGCAGAGTTGGGGACATCGGAAACAACGAGACTCCGGCTGATACTACCGCTGAGAGCGACATTCATAGCATCAAGGTATGGGTGTTTAAATCAGGAACAGGAGAAAGCGCCAATCCGATTGCTTACAAGGAAGATAGACCTACTGCTGATGGCGGAGGTACCGTCAACGGCACCTACACGCTGAACTTGAGATTCTTGCGTAAGATCAACGGTGAAGAACTCGAAAAAATCGACCTTTATATTCTGGCAAACTCAGAGAGTACCAATATGGCAAAGAAGCTGGAGAACAAGGATTTCCGCAGCATTACCCGTGCAGACTTGCAAAAGGTAACCTTCGATGATCCATTCGGCATTAAAAAAGCAGATGGCAAGGCTCAGACTACAAAGGTTCCAGAAGGCAAGGGTCTCCCTATTTCCCGTGCCATTACCAACATAGCAATAGCCGACCACGTAGCTGATACAGAGATTGAGGCAAAGGAGATAGGAATTAAGATTCCTCTGGTTCGCGCCGTTTCCAAGCTTCACTTCTATTTCGCCCGCAAGGCTGGTGAAGATGCCTTGACAGAAAATGTGAAGGTAACAAGAATTGAAATAGATGGAAACACCTTCCCTATAGAAAGCTATGTCTTCCCTGATGAAGAGGATTTTGCAACTGCTAAAACCAATAAGGATGCAACATACAAAAAGTATGGCACTCCTGCTTACGTACCAACAGCCCTCCAACTGGGAGGTGTTGAAAATTCGGGAATCAAAGCAGTTGCAGACCCTACGGCATTCATCAAAAAGGACAGCCAGACAGCTCAAGAATACCTGAAAGCTTTCAAAGACTCCAGTATCGAATCTCATCATCTCAGCTATCTCCGTGAAACCAACAAATCTATCCCAGTGAAGATTACCTATCAGTTGGCTGACGGAAGCATCGAGAAGACTAAGGAGATTTTAATCCCATCCAACGGCAACGCTATCCGCAACCGAGAGCTGGTAGTTTACGGCTACTTCCTCCAGGGTGGAGCCCTCTGCCTCGACTGGCAGGTAATGCCTTGGAACGTGGTAACATCTGAAATCAGCTGGAGCAATGTAAATTGCCAGATGTTTGCTTGGCATAAATCATCTCCAAGTGCTACAACGGGTGATGAAGAAGGAAAATTCTGTCTGGTAAACTTTCCAAGATATGAAACCGACAAGCACAACTCTCTAGTGGCTGAGTCATCAGGAGCAGCCTACTACATCAAGGTAGATGGTCCTACCGGACTGGTTTGGAAAGCTCATCTTACCAATACAGATGATTTTAAATTCTCCTATGGTAGTTCTATAGAGAACCAGACAAACTGCGTTTCTACAGGCATCGCCCGAACAGCTCCTTATCAGATCAAGGTAGAAGCCAAGAATGCATGGACAAACGGTACATCATGGACAGAGTTGACTGAATGGGCAGAACGCAAGAGCACCAATCCTGTATATACCGACCTCTACGTAACCGTATCGCTGGATGGAATCCATGAATACGAAGTGGAAATCAATCCAGATGGTGCCGGAGGTATGTATAAGGGAAGAAAGTTTGCAGGAACCAATACCCGCATCCGCATCTTCCAGCTGCAGGCCATCAAGGATAAAGGCTACAAAGATCTTCAGAAAGAAAGTGGACATTATACTAATTATTTAGAATAAGGAGGGCAAACAATGAAAGCAATATCAAAATACTTTGCGATGTGTGCAATCGCCCTCTTAGGGCTTGCAAACACATCTTGCATGAGCGATGATATAGACGGCACACCGAGTTGCGACTACGATGTAGTGCTGGAATATAAAGTAGGCGGTTCTGCTACTGAAACCCGTGCAGCTGTTACCCGCGCAGGAGAAACAACAGAGGATGGATCGGATTATCTCAATGAAAACAAGATCAATCGCCTCGACCTCTTCGTTTTCGATGCAACTGGAAATTTCGTCAAGAGGCTTCCTCTTACAGATGTTCAGGGCAGTAAAGATTACCAGCACAAGAAGTTGGAAAGCAAACAGCTGAAGCGTTCGGAGATTACAGACAACACCCTCTATCTGGTGGCAAACCTGGATAATATCGGCAGCATTACAACATTGGATCAATTGAAAGCTGCCACCATCAACAAGGCTGCCACCATCAACAAGGCAGCCACCTTCAATTACAACGCCCAGCAGACTTCATTCGTGATGGATGCCAAGATGGAGGAGAGGCCGGAGATTGTAAACGGAATGATTCACATCAAGTTCAATCTGAAAAGAGCGCTTGCCAAGATCCGCCTCAACGTACAAGATGACAAGGGCAACACAGTAGATCCTACAAAATATGCCTGTCAGTTGATACACTACGCAGCAGATGGTTCTATCCTCGCCGACGGCAACATCACCGACAATGCATTGAATACCGATGCAGCTGCCAGCAGCAAGGTTATAGCTCCTGACGTAACACAAGACAACAAGGCTGTGTTCTACTCATACGCCAACAATTGGATTGACAAGAAAAAGGATCCAAAGGTAGAAGAGCCAATCGATGTCAGCAAGCAGACCTACATCCTGCTCAAGGCACAATACAACAACAAGGATTACTTCTACAAGGTGCCGGTAAACAAGCGCCTCTACGAAAGCAACGATGCAGCAACAATAGATTGGGCAAACTACGAGCCTCTCTATCGCCTCGACCGCAACACCATCTACGACGTAACAGCCAAGGTGGACAGAGAAGGTGGCAGTGATCCAGAGCATCCGGCAGAACTGAAAGTCTTACCAACAGTATTGCCTTGGGAAACCGGAGCAGAATACACTTTCAATGATGCCATCTCTATCAAGACAAACATCAAGAAGAATGGCGAAAACAGTAGTGAGATTGCATTCAACAATGCTACATTCGGACCAATGATCTCATTCACAGAGATGAATACCAACGGCAAGAGCTGGGTACTCCAGACAGATAGCCCTGACTACGGATTCATCTATGCCAAAAATGTAAATGCTGATGGTTCTTACGATCTGGCTGACGTAATGACCGTGATTACCGGCAACGGCGCCACTACGGAGGTTAAGCCTTTCTATGTGGTTCCAAGATCGGTACTCGACTATACCCAGCGTGACAACTATACCTGCCATGTCTATATGGTAGCCTATAGTCCAAACATGAAGGTTATCATCAATGCCCCTTCTGATGGAAACGAAGGTACAGCCACAGGAACGGGAACGAAGACCGATATGGAATTCACCCAAGTAAAGTAAACTATGAGATATAAACAACTATAAATGACAAACATCATGAAAACGTTGAATATATATAAGAATACGACACTGGCACTTATGGCTCTCACCATGGGATTATCCCTTGTGGGTTGCGCAGAAGACTCTGAGCTCATCTATCAGGGAGCTCAGAAGTTGAGCGTGAAGCCTCTCATCCTTGACAACAAGGTTTCGAGAGCAACTACCGTTTCTGATGCAAACCTCAACGAGGATAAGCTCTATAATTTCAACATCAAGATGTTTGATGAATATAATGAGTGCAAAGTAGATAAGACTTTCACTGACGGCTTAGAGAGCGGCAAGGAGGAAGTGATTGATCAAAATAACTGGAAAGTGAAGAATGATCTGCAGGAAGGTAATACTTACAGCGTGAAATCTGTGGCTAATGCCACAGGTTCAGGCGATGTGCAGACCGACTTGGATATCTGGAAACCATACGATGCTACCAGTAACAGCAACAAGAAGTTCCTGATGAGTAGCGAACGGAACTACTCGGTAACCAAGGAACCTACACAGACCATTGAAGTTAATCTGGCTCGTGCTGCTGCCAAGATTGTCCTTACCGTTCATGTTGACGTAGAGGGTTATACGGTTGGTCAGGCAAAATGGCAGTTGAAGAACTACAATGCCAAGACTACTATCTTCGGCGACAATGCAGCATCTGAGTTGAAGGATGGTGAAATGGTGGAAGCACAGGGTGGAAATGGCAAATATACCGTAACCACTTACAGCTATGCTACCCAGTGGACTGACGACACCAAGGCGCCAGCCATCTACCTCGAGGTTCCTCTTACAGCCGATGGCAAGACGGAGATGAACTATTACAAGATTCCTGTCCGTGACCCTAAGGCTACCGATAAGGATGCCAAGAAGCTGAACCGCAACACCATCTATACCATTGATGCAAAGATCAATAACAAGGGCGGCAGCTCTGAGATTGGTTACGTCACTACTGATAAGGTAGTTTATGATGTGCTCCCTTGGTCGGATGGCGGTACTACTGATATCGATGCCAACACATCATATCTGATGGTGACTCCAAAGGTTGTCTATATGAAGAATGTAGATACGGATATGAGCGTGACTTATAAGTCTTCCAGCCCAGTGACTATCGTTAGCAAAAAGGTGTACTACATCGATAATGAAGGAAATACTGTAGTTTATTCTGAAGGAGATGTAGAAACTTTCTATGAAACAACTACAGAAGAAGAATGGGTTAAAGGACATTATGAAGGAAGGCATTGGGTTGAAGGACATTACGAAAAAAAAGAAGTAAAAAAAGAAATCGGGCAGTTAGAGCCTTACCCAACAAAGATGGAATTGCAGAACGAAACAGATGGAGAAAATCTTGGTGGTAAGATCGTCATTAATTCTCCTATCCCGCAGAATCGCTTCTCCAAGTATATCGTCTTGACATTACAAAATGCTGAGAGTAAAGAAGCAACTGTAAAGTACAAGCAGTCACCTCTGATTGAAACACAGAACTTCTTTGGAGACTATTCTTCTAGAAGTAAAAGCGGATGGGCATACCGCACAGCAGAAGGTAAAAATGTCAAAACGGGCCGAAAGACCTATGACTATGATGGTGGATATTATGCAAAATATTACGAGAATAGCTATATCCGTAGTTTTTATGACGGCACTTCATTTGATAATTTGAAGAACAACCGTATGTACATCATACAAGTTTCAAGTACAAAAGATAGCAAATATAATATTGCTCATCCAAACATCAATAAATCAGGCTATACAAACGACGAAGTCGTATCTCCTGCATTTATGATTGCTTCACAACTTGGAGCGGTATATTCGTCCTACTTTGATCAAGACAAAGCAAAGGAGCATTGCATAACATACCGAGAAGTAAAGAAGGAAAACGGCAAACAAGTTATATATGATGGTTGGCGTCTCCCAACAAAGACAGAGATACAATTCATTGTTGACTTCCAAAAGGAATCTTATAAGCATAATGCCAGTAGCGAGTTTAAGAAACCTATCAAGCCAGTTTTGGAAGGAGCGAATTATTATACATTGAATAATATTGATGTTGCAACCAACATCAGTGGAGCCAACTCTGGTACTTTCGTCCGCTGCGTTCGCGACCTCACTCCTGAAGAGGTTGATGAGTTAGATAAACAAATGAAGTAATAACATTTAAGGAAGTTACGAAATGAAAAAGATAAAGACATATATCGGAATAATGGCAGCGCTGTTAACAATGTTGACAGCCTGCACCGACAGCATGGTGGACAATGGCGTTCCTTCCAAGAATGAGACAGGCACGTATCAAGCCCACTTCACCATCTCCGTTCCAAACTACTCAAAAGTAGAGAGCAGAGTAGCTAACTTCGCAACCGAAGGTATTGCAGGCGCAGCAGATATGCAGCTGCTGTGCTTTGACAAAGATGGTTATTTCCTGGGACTTGCCAGAAATCTGACTATCGAGTCAGTGGCAATCAAGGATGATGGCGGATCGGACCAAAAGAACATCTCCGCAACGATTCCTACGGGAACTGCCCGCATCCACATCATGGCGAATGCCACTGCCGAGAATACAGTAACTACGGGCAACCAGTCGATTGATTTCAACAAGTCTGCTGAATGGATTGGAAGACATGAGAACAATCTCATGACCAGCTTCGATAACAGAAACAACAATCAGCAGCACGACAAGATGGTGTATTGGGGTTATGTCAAGAAGAATACTCCTGAAAAAATGACAGAATTCCTCACCAAGGATGTAGTGGAAAACAATGTAATCCATCTGCTCCGCAACCGTGCCAAGATTGAAGTAAAATGGGAAGATACAAACATCGAAAACATCAGATATGCACTGGGCAACGTGATGCAGCATGGTACAGTAGCTCCATTCAATAGAGAGCATACAAAGCTGACTTTCCCTGAAACCAATATGCTGAACAATGCAGCTGCGTGGAAAGCAGAATGCACTTACATTACTCCATCGCTGGACCCAACAAGATGGCCTTCTGAAGGAGAGAAATTCTCCGTAAAAGATGAAGAGATGTGGCCAAATACCAAGACCCTGCCTATGCAATATACATTTGAGCAGGAAAACTCTTTGGAAAAGCCGCTCAAGGTGATCATGGAGGTGACATACAAAGGCGGAGAAACAAAATGGTTCCAGGTTCTACTCCAGAACGAGGGTGTTCAGATTCCTGTCAAGAGAAACCATCTCTACCGAATCAACATCAAGAGATTGGGCAAGAATCTGGGTTACAGCTCAGCAGAACTTGCATACAATGGTACTCCTGCCAACAACCCATGGATTACGGTAGAAGACATCATCCAGGAAATTTCTGATGGTCCTCACACGATGAACATCGTAAATGGTACTTACCAGATGTTGACACAAGAATCTGCAAACAGCGAGCAGGTCATCGACTTTGAATATACGGGTGAGGCTGGTCAAACTGCAGCCGACTTCGATGTTTCCTGGACAGAGAACAAGAATTTCACGAAGCTGGAAGGTGGAAAGCTTCCTGTACCTACAGTACAGTATAATGCTACAACCGGTAAGGGAACCATCACATACAAGATTGGTGATATCAGTGCCGGTGAATGTAAGACTGCCACCATCATGCTGGTAGATAAGAAGCATGGATTGACTAGAAACATCCATCTCTACAGTATCAGCAATGTGGACTTCAAGTTCCCAAAGGAAATTACAATGGGTAAGAAGGTAACTTCAGAAGCCCAACTGACTTTCACAATTCCAAGTTACTATCCTAAGGAGTTGTTCCCAATAGAAATTGAGATTGCATCCAACGATGTGAACCCAATAGGCAGCGATGTAAAGGTAGCTTCTACAGAAGAGGTTGATGGAGGCAAAGGTTGGAACTGTTGGTTCGTCACCAAGTATGAAGATCCAAATGTGATCGAAAATACTCAAACCATCACAATGAAGAATGTACGTGCCGTACCTAGTAGCACCAATACCGGTACATTCTACATCAAGGCTAAGCACTACAATGGCAACCAGCCTTGGACGGTGACAATCAACTACCAAAATCAAAATTAAGCAAAATACAAAAGTTAAGAATCATATATCTGTAAGAGAGGAGGGAAGGAAGCTTGGAATACTTCCTCCCCCCCAGACCGTCCGAAAACCTTGATTTTCTGCTTTTTATCACTGTTTTGAGGGCATATAAAGCCCTCTAAGCTAGTCTGGGGACCAGCT
>ERZ780035.22-NODE-22-length-12632-cov-3.67854_pt1 | contig 12632 bp, 8 predicted proteins | sample MGYA00511926_ERZ780035 | MGnify/ENA primary metagenome ERZ780035 (study PRJEB29588, sample SAMEA2148024) | human gut metagenome | biome: human gut; feature: human-associated habitat; material: faeces | place: Denmark | collected 2008/2010 ...
GAAGCCCATGATACTGACACAGAACAATCCGATAGCGGCAGTAATGACATCTTTATTGCGCGCCAACACCCAGTCAAGGACAGGTCGATACCAACCTTGGAGTTTCTCTATCATCTTATCAGAGAATGTCTTTCGGTTATGTACCTTGCGACTCAACAACAGTGAGCTGACCATTGGCACATAGGTAAGCGAAAGAATGAAAGCGCCAAGGATGGCGAAGAAAACTGTCAGCGCCATCGGACGGAACATCTTCCCTTCAATCCCAACCAAGGTCATCAGCGGAATATAAACTATCATGATCATAATTTCTCCGAACGCAGCACTCTGTCGGATGCGTGAAGCTGAAAAATGCACCTCTTCATCCATCTGCTTCTGTGTAAGAGCAAATGGAATATTCTGTCCGCCATTCTGACTTTGAGCCAGATAAGCAGCCCTCAGTTCTGGCTGCGAAAAATGCCCCGTATTAATATGTGTTACTATCGCCTCAACCATAATAACGGCAGAATCCACTATCATTCCAAAGTCGATAGCTCCGAGCGACATCAGGTTGCCATCAATACCGAAAGTCTTCATCATACCGAATGCAAAGAGCATACTGAGCGGAATCACACTGGCTACCACCAAACCCGCACGCCAATTACCTAAGAAGATAACCAGCACAAAGATAACAATGAGTCCACCTTCTATCAGGTTTCGGGCAATGGTACCCTCTACTCTATCCACCAGGTTGGTACGGTCAATGAACGGCTCTATCACAACGCCTTCTGGCAGCAATTTCTGAATCTGCTGAATACGCTCCTTCACATTGTGGCTTACTTCCTGAAAGTTTTCGCCTTTCAACATGATGGCGATACCAGCCACAACCTCACCTTCTCCATTGCGGGTTACAGCACCAAATCTCGTCGCATGTCCTAACTGAACCTTAGCTACATCGCTCACCTTAACCGGTGTACCGCCAGCTGTCTTCACCGTGATATTGGCAATATCCTCCAAACTCTTGACGGTTCCGATACCACGGATATAATATTGGTTGGCATTTTCTTCTATATAACTGCCACCGGTATTGGCATTGTTCTTTTCCAGCGCATCAAAAACTTCGCTAACGGTAATATTGTTGGCATTCAGCTGGTCAGTATTCACTGCCACCTCATATTGCTTCACGTAACCGCCCCAACCGCTCACTTCTGCAACACCGGGAGTTCCTGAAAGTTGCTTTCTTACTATCCAGTCCTGCAAAGTTCGCAATTGGGTAAGAGAGTATTTATGCTCATATCCTTCCTTGGCCCTTACCGTATAATGGTAGATTTCACCCAATCCGGTAGCAATGGGTCCCATTTCAGTATCAGTATTCTTTGGCAACTCTTTCTCTACCTGAGTCAGTACTTGGCTCACCTGCGAGCGAGCCCAATAGATATCTGCATGATCATCAAACACCAAGGTGATGACGGAGAGACCGCTACGGGAAATACTTCTACGTTCCTGAAGCCTAGGAATATTGGCGAGCGCCATTTCCACAGGAGTGGTAACATATTGTTCCACTTCTTGCGCTCCAAGAGAAGGGGCTTGGGTTATCACCTGAACCTGATTATCAGTAATATCAGGAGTAGAATCAAATGGAAGATGAACAAGCGACCAGATGCCCCATACCATTAGGGCTATAGAGAGAACTCCAATCACCAGCTTATGGCGAATGGAATAAGTAATCAATTTCTGAAACATAAGCTTTAATCTAAAATCTTTTACTGTCTATTGATAAATAATCAACTAAAGCTTAGTGAGCATGTTCGCCTGTAAGCGATGCGAGATAAAACGCATTGTCGGTAACTATCTTCTTGCCTGCCTTCAGATGGTCGCAAAGCTTCACTTCTGTAAATCCACCGCCTGTAACGCCAGTGCTAACCTCATGTCGGGAGAAACTATACTCACCCTTCTTTGGTTCTCCATTGAGAGCAAAGACATACTGCTTACCATCGGTAGAAACAATTGCTTCAGAAGGCAAGGCAAGACATCTCTGTGAACCAGTAGCAATCTGTCCACTCACATACATACCATCAAAGAGTTTGATATGATTGATACGACTTGTTTTCAATGAAGAATCATCCATTTTTATATGAACAGCAACAGATTTCGAACCGTCGTTAAAGTATTGATTCATACCATAAACTGTACCAGACAGCTTGACACCAGGCTGATTGGTCAAAGAGAGAGTTACACGATTACCCACCTTCACCTTGGCCAAATCTTTCTCAAAAACATTCAGATCGCATTCCACTGCCTGAGTATTTCGAATTTTCATCAGTGGAGTCTGCATATCTGCATAACTACCCAGACTTGCCGTCAACTGACTGACAACACCGGAGATAGGTGCACGAAGAGGAAAAGCCGTAGTAAACTTACCTTTGGCAACAGCCGAAGTAGAAATGCCCATCTGAGCGAGCTGTCTGCCAATACCCAAAAGATTGGCATGAGCCACTTGGTAATCTTTCCGGGTCTGCTGTAAGGTGCGCTTCACACCCGCTCCCTGCTTACTGAGCTGAAGTTGGCGCTCCAAATCAGCCTTGGCAAGTTCACACTCCTTGGCAGCAGAGTAATACTCACGCTGAAGACTTACCACATCTGTATTTTCAACAGAAGCAACAATCTGTCCTCTATGAACAAGCTGCCCTTCTTTTACAAAAATAGATTTCACGATACCGCCCATCAAGGAGGCAACATCACCCATCGCCTGTGCACGCAGTACAAGCGATCCTTTTGCTTCTATAGTGGCATCCATCTCGCGCTCCACAGCCTCACCCATCTTCAAATCTACGGTGCTGACCTGCTTGGCTGTCAACGGAATATGATCAAAATCCACTTCTTCATGCTCATGCTCCTCGTGTGCATGAGCCTCTGAGCCGCTCTGTTTCGCCAAGAAAGCGAATCCAGCCCAGGCTATCGCCGTAACGGCGACAATCAAAATTACTCTTTTCATGTTTGTCTTTTCTTCTATTTTATAATTCTACACAACAATTTCACACAACGAATCTTATCAAAAATCCGTTGGCAAAAGTATACAAAAAATCTTGCAACTCAGTTGCATTCGAATCTTCAAACCGATTTCTGCAACCAAGTGGCAAACTTGTAAAATCATAAAATAGAAGGAGGTCCCCGTCTGCTATAGCCTGCCGCCAGTTCCTCAGCAAGAGGAGAAGCAGCCACATGCTGCCATCTCACTGAAATGAGTGAGAGACGAGGGAGGGTTAAAAGGGAAGAACAAGACAAGACCACAAACTGATGGTTCTCATCTACCAGCAGCTTGCGGATATTCATCACCACCTTGGAATTGACTACAAACTGATGCATTTGACGAACGCTACAGTTCTCACGATCACCTTCGCTCTCCTGATCATGATGCTCAGTATGCTCATCATTGATATTGCCGTCCTGCTCACATTGTTCTTCTACCATACAGATACGCCCTTTGTGGTGATGATGTGTCATCACCGTAGATAGCATGATACACATGGTGGCTATCCAAAGACAGAATATGTACAGTATTCTTTTCTGCATACTAAATTTTTGCGCAAAATTACAGAAAAAAAGGTTAACCACCAAGAATAACAGATGTTTTTATAGCATTTTTTCTTAAAAAAATAAAAAGACCTATACCCGAATCAAAATTATAGGCGTATTTATAAGTATTAATTCGTAACTTTGCATTCAAAATTAATACAAATATAGAAATGAAAAAAATTTTTGCAGTTTTACAATTACTCCTAGTAGTAATGTTGGCGCAGGCGCAGATGGTGAACCCAGTCAAGTTCTCTACTTCGCTCAAGACCAATGGTACCGCAATAGCGGAAATCGTATTTAATGGTAAAATCCAATCGGGATGGCATGTCTATTCTACAGGATTGGGAGCAGACGGACCTATCTCAGCTACTTTCAATGTCAACAAGATGGATGGTGTAGAGTTGGTTGGCAAACTTCAAGCTCGTGGTAACGAGATTAGTAAGTTTGACCCACTCTTCGAGATGAAGCTACGTTATTTTGAAGGCAGCGTTACCTTCGTTCAGAAAGTGAAGTTTGTCAAGCCAAACTACCATATCGATGCATACGTTGAATACGGTGCGTGCAGCGACCAGAATTGCCTTCCTCCTAGCGAGGCAAGTTTCAAGAAGAGTGGAAAATCTCCAGCAGTAGATGGCAAGGCTGAGACTGACAGTAAGGACGCAGCCAAGGCTAACGGTCCTGAAGTCATTGATGCCGTCAAGGCCAACACCGACTCTTCTTCACTTCAGGGAGTAGCTGAAAAGATGGACAGTACAGCCAATATCGATGCTGCATTCTCTGTAGATAGTGATGACGCAAAGGCCTGGTGGGCTCCAGTAGTAAAAGAGCTTCAGGCTTTCGGTGGCAATAACGACATTGCAAACCACTCACTCTTCTATATCTTTATCATTGGCTTTGTAGGCGGACTTCTAGCACTTGTCATGCCATGTATCTGGCCTATCATCCCTATGACTGTAAGCTTCTTCCTCAAACGAGCTAAGAACGATAAGAAAAAGGGTATTCGCGATGCTTGTACATACGGATTGAGCATTGTTGTCATCTATTTGGTTCTCGGTCTTGCCGTTACAGCCATTGCAGGTCCTAGCACCTTGAATGCACTCAGCACCAGTGCTGTGTTCAATATCATCCTCTTCCTGCTCTTGGCAGTTTTCGCCTTCTCATTCTTCGGATGGTTTGAAATCAAATTGCCAGACAGTTGGGGAAATGCCGTAGACAGCAAGGCTTCCAGCACTACAGGTATGATCAGCATTTTCTTGATGGCTTTCACACTCGTGCTCGTAAGTTTCTCTTGTACCGCTCCTATCATCGGATTGCTTTTAGTACAAACTGTTACTTCTGGCGATTGGCTGGCTCCTACCATCGGTATGTTTGGTTTTGCCCTTGCTTTGGCACTTCCATTTACCCTCTTCGCCTTGTTCCCATCATGGTTGAAGTCTGCTCCTAAGTCAGGTTCATGGATGGAAACTGTAAAGATTGTACTGGGCTTTATCGAGTTGGCATTCTCATTGAAGTTCCTTTCTGTTGCAGATTTGGCATACGGCTGGCACATTCTTGACCGTGAGGTATTCCTCTCTCTCTGGATTGTCATCTTCGGTCTCTTGGGGCTCTATCTCATCGGCAAGTTGAAATTCCAGGTTGATGCCATTGGTGGCGACATCCAGAAGCCTATGCCTGTACCTTGCATCATGCTCGGTCTCTGCTCTTTGGCTTTCTCTGTATATATGATTCCTGGACTTTGGGGTGCACCTTGCAAGGCTGTCAGCGCTTTCGCTCCACCTATCAATACACAGGATTTCAATCTCAATACCAAGACTGTAGAACCTGCTTACAAGGACTACGAAACCGGTATGGCAGCAGCTAAGGCAGCAGGTAAGCCAGTACTCATAGACTTCACAGGTTTTGGCTGCGTAAACTGCCGTAAAATGGAAGCATCAGTATGGACAGATCCTACTGTAGCAGACATTTTGACAAAGGATTACGTCCTCATCTCTCTTTATGTAGATGACAAGACTCCGTTGCCTCAGCCAATGGAAGTAGAATTCAATGGCGAGAAGCGTACACTCCGCACCATCGGAGACAAGTGGAGCTATCTGCAGGCAAGTAAATTTGGTGCCAATGCCCAGCCTTTCTACGTACCAGTAGACAACGATGGCAAGCCTTTGAATGCAGCATTCAGCTTCAAGGAGGACGTCAGTGCCTATCTCGATTTCCTGCACAAGGGACTTGAGAATTACAGAAAATAATCTGGAATTATAGATTACCAGCAAATAATCTATATATATATTGAATTTAATTGATTACAATGATGAACAACAAGGAAGTTCCGGTACTCCTACTCACAGGTTACCTTGGCAGTGGTAAGACCACACTGCTAAACAAAATTTTGGCAAATAAGAAAGGTATCAAATTCGCAGTTATTGTGAATGACATTGGTGAGGTCAACATTGATGCAGCACTCATAGAGAAAGGTGGCGTAGTGGGTCAGAAAGATGACTCGCTCGTTTCATTGCAGAACGGTTGCATCTGCTGCACGCTCAAAATGGACTTGGTTGAACAGTTGAAGGAAATCGTAGACATGAAGCGCTTTGACTATATTGTAATCGAAGCTAGCGGCATCTGCGAGCCAGCTCCTATTGCCCAGACCATCTGCTCTATCCCATCATTGGGACCTCAGTATATCAAGAATGGTATTTTGCGTCTCGACAGCATTGTAACCGTCGTAGATGCTCTCCGTATGAAGGATGAGTTTGCAAACGGTTCTGATTTGATGAAGTCAAATCTTGACGAGGAAGATCTTGCATCGCTTGTTATCCAGCAGATAGAGTTCTGTAATATCATCCTCTTGAACAAGGCTGCAGAGGTAGAGCCTAAGGAGCTGGAACATCTCAAGCAGATTATCCGTGCCATACAGCCTAAGGCAGAGATCTTTGAATGCAACTATGGTGATATTGATCTCGATTTAATCGTGAATACCCATAAGTTTGATTGGGAGACTGTAGCTACATCTGCTGGTTGGATTCAGGAGATAGAGGCTGAAAGAAATGGCGAGGAAGATGAACATGAGGAGCATGAACATCATCACGAACATGAGGAACATGAACATCATCATCACGATGATGAACATGAGCATCATCATCACGATGACCATGACCAGGATCATGACCATTGCCACCACCACCACGATCACGACCATGACCATGAAGGTGGTGAGGTAGAAGAATACGGAATCGGAACCTTTGTATATTATAGACGTAAGGCATTCGATCTAGCTCTCTTTGATGAATTCGTAGCCAGAAAATGGCCTCGTGACGTAGTACGTGCCAAGGGTATCTGCTATTTTGCTGACGAACCTGACATGTGCTATGTATTCGAACAGGCAGGACAGCAGAAAACTGTAAAGCAGGCAGGACAATGGCTCGCAACGATGCCAGCTGACCAATTGGCTGAGCTTCGCAGAAACAACCCTCAACTGGAGAAGGAATGGGATGACAAGTATGGTGACCGAATGATAAAAATCGTATTTATCGGCCAGCACATCAAAGAGCAGAAGGATGCCATCATCAAGGAGCTCGATAAATGTTTGAGCTTGTAGCAACATGCTAGGGCATCTTATGAAGACTATAGTTTCAGAATTTGAAGCTATAATAGTCTCAAAATAGAGAAAAAAGGAGAAAAATCGACACATTGGTTTAGTTTTTTCTCCTTTTTCGCTTTTATTTCGTTTTTTTTTGTTAAATTTGCAGCGGATTTAATATAATAAAGGAAAAGATAATATGAAGACTGACTTCAGACCTGCATACAAAAAAGATTTTGAAGCTTGCTGGAATGTCATAGATCAGGCAAGAAAACTCATGATTGCTTCTGGAAGACACCAGTGGACTAACGATTATCCGTCTGTTAAAGACATTCAAAACGACATAGACAATGGTAATGCTTTTGTCATCACGGTTGATGATCAAGTAGCTGTCTATGGTGCCGTCATGCTGAACGGAGAACCACAATATGACTTTCTTAAAGGAGAATGGCTAACGAATGGAGATTACTATGTAATTCATCGTTTCGCTACTTTGCCGATGTTCCAGAGAGAAGGATTGGCTCGAATCTTTATCGATAAGGTTAACAGCCTTTGCGAAGTAGAAAAAGTACCAAGTATCAAGGTTGATACCAATCACGACAACTTACCTATGATAAATCTTCTCTCTTCAATGGGATTCTGCATCTGCGGACAAGTAAACTACGGAACGAGAGGTATGAGATTTGCATTTGAAAAAACGACTATGGAAATTGAAAAATAATGAACGATAAAATATCACTTATGAGAAGCTTGGTTGAACGACTCAATCAAGCTTCTCTTGCTTATTATAATGGTGAAGGCGAACGGATGACCGACTACGAGTGGGACGCCATGTTCGACCAACTGAAAAAACTGGAAGAGGAAACTGGTGAAATACTACCCAACTCCCCTACCAATAAAGTTTCTGAAGACCAGATTGCCGGTCAGAAAGAAGAGCATGAATTTGCAGCACTATCCCTTGCAAAGACAAAAAAGGTGAGCGATCTCGTCAAGTGGGCTGAAGACCGCCCGATATGGATTTCCTGGAAGCTGGACGGTCTGACTTTGGTGGTAACTTACGATAACGGTAGTCTCAGCAAGGTGGTAACACGTGGTAATGGACATATCGGCACCAACATCACCCACCTGGCTCCAGCTATCAGTGGTATTCCAGCAACAATCAAGGAGAAGGGTCATCTTGTTGTACGTGGTGAGGCTGTCATCTCCTATGCCGATTTCGAACAGTTCATCATTGAGAGTGAAGGCGACTATGCCAATCCTAGAAACCTGGCATCAGGATCCCTCTCACTGAAAGATGTAGAAGTGGTTAAGCAGCGCCATATACAATGGATTCCATTTACACTGGTATATACCGAACATGAAATCACATCGTGGGGAAAACGTATGCAGTTACTGGAAGACCTGGGACTACATCCTGTGGAACGACAGTTGATAGAGCATCCTACGGAAGACCACATCCTACAGGAAATTGATGTCTTTACCAAAAAGGTAACCAACAAGAAAAATCCATTTCCTGTCGATGGTCTGGTTATCTGCTACGATGATACCGTGTATGGAGCTACAGGTTCTGTTACGGGCCATCATGCAACCAGAGCTGGCTTTGCCTTTAAATGGCAAGACGAACATGCAGATACAGAATTAGACTATATCGAATGGTCGTGTGCTGCAAATACCATCACGCCTGTTGCCGTTTTCAAGCCAGTAGAGTTGGAAGGAACCACTGTGCAACGTGCCTCTCTCTGCAATGTAAGCGAATGTGAACGCTTGGGTATCGGTGGTAAGGGAACGAAATTGCAGGTGATTAAAGCAAATAAGATTATTCCTAAAGTGATTCATGTCACTGAAGCTATAGGAACTTTCGAAATACCTGAGTTCTGTCCGGTTTGCCATGCTGAAGCCAAAGTACAGGAAAGCGAGAGCGGTACAAAAACCCTACATTGTACAAACCCACATTGTGCAGCAAAGCAACTGAAGAAATTTGCCAGATTCGTCAGCAAAGAAGGTCTCAATATCGAAGGTATTTCTGAGCAGACTATCTGGAAATTCGTAAACGAAGGACTAATAAGCGAATATGCTGATTTCTATAAACTCAGAGAACCAGAAAAAGTCTTTAAAATTTCTAACTTTGAAGGCTTTGGCAAGAAAAGCGTCAGCAATTTACTGAACAGTGTAGAAAAAAGCCGTCATACCGATGGGCGTCATCTTCTCTATGCGCTCAACATTCCCCTTTGCGGTGGCGATGTTGCCAAGAAATTGATAGAGCGCTACCCGTTAGAGGAATTGATAGATATAGCCCAAAACAGCACCAGCTTGTTTGGTGATGACTTTGCTGACATTGATGGCATTGGACCGGAAAAAAGTGCTAAGTTCATCAACTGGTTCCATGATGCAGACAATAGAGCTCATGTAGCGCACCTCCTTCCACATCTCGTCATCGAGAAGCAGGAGCCTATAGAAAAAGGTACGAAGTGTGATGGTTTGACATTCGTAGTTACGGGAGATGTACATCATTATAAAAATCGCAATGAACTGAAAGCGTACATCGAGAGCCAAGGTGGTAAAGTGACTGGCAGTGTGAGCAAGAGCACCCATTATCTCATCAACAATGATGCAGAATCACAAAGTTCAAAGAATAAGAAAGCGCATGAATTGAATATTCCTATCATAACCGAAGAGCAATTCATTGCACAATTTGGAGAAGAACAAGAAAAGAGCATCTCGTGAAAACGGGTATTCCCTTATTGTTATCAAGACGCCCTGTAAGGACAAAAGCATGAAAATGAAAGCCTTTGCCTTTACAGGGCGTATTATTTCTTCGGATAGTGAATCATACAACTTTCACTCATCCCCCTTCAGCTGGTATAAACACAAATGTTATTTTGCCTTCTTCTTTTTCAATTCCAACTTTGGAATCTTGACCTTCTGTCCACTCTTAATAGTAGAGGTACCATTAAGAGCCTCAATATAACATTCCATACCAGGACCTAAATATCGCTTGCTGAGTGTAGCCATTGTCTGATGCTCGCCAACAGTTACTACCTGGTCTACACCTACGATACGATAGGCACCAGTACGAACCCTTGGGTCACTGTCATATTTATCTGACACTACCTTTGCATGTTCAGCTGCCTTATCCTGCTTTTTATCTGTTGCAGACTTCTTTTTAAGTTCTGCAGACTTTTCATCAGCTTTCAAGTTCTTTACAGAGATTTCTTTATCTACAGCAGCCGATTTTAATGAATCGGCTCTTTCTGCAGCCTTAATGGCATCATTTGCCTTTGCCATACGCAAACTGTCCTGTCTTGCTTTTTCCTGAAGAAGTTGCTCTTGACTCTTCACATTAGCAGGCTTCGCTACGACATTCTTATCCGTCTTATATTGCGCCAATTGCAATTCAAGATGATCACGTTGAGCTGCCATCTGCCCGTAATTGAAGGCAAACCATCCCAAGCCTCCTATTAATAATAATAAGGTGAAGCTTGCAATAATCACCACATATTTTGGAATGATGAAATGACGACGACGTATCTCAACTTCATCATCTGCCTCAATTTCAGCATCAGTCTCAGCCTCAATTTCTGCATCTGCCCCAATTTCAGCATCAGTCTCAGCCTCAATTTCTGCATTAGAATTTTCCTCCCTGCTATCTGCCTGAATATCATCTGATACAGATGAAGGAATCTCCTCCGTTGGCACTTCCTGAGAAACAGTTGTCTGCGGTTCAATCGTCGAGTCTTCACCAATCACCACCACACTACTATCTTCAGATGGATTTTCAGGAACATCCAGAAAATCTATAACTCCACTAGTAGTAGGTTCTGAAGAGGAAACAGCTTCAGCCTGTGTAGTTTCTTCTGAAATAACGTCCGGTAAAGGAGTTTCCGTAGGTTCAACAACCTCTATTATTGGCTTAGGTTTCTCAAGAGATTCCTCTTGCTCCTCATCCTCTAAACTATCCTCATATTTCTTATCTATTGACTCGAAATCAACACCGTCGTTCACAATCACAGTCTCAAACTGAGCAAAAGGCCTATTGACAATTTCCTTGAGAATATTATCAGGAGTAAAGGAAATCTTATCACGTCCCTCTATAACGATACGCTCACCCGTATTCACATCTACACTCTCACGTTCCTTCACGGAAGTAACCTTGAAAGTACCTAGCCAGCGCATCTTGACTATCTTATCAGCAGCAAGCCCCTGATGACAGACATCAAACATTTTACGAATAAAAAGTTCTGCCTCAATTTGGCTCAGCCCACTCTTCTCGGCCAATTTATCAGCCAATCCATTCAGACTATTCTTACTCATACAGCATCCCCTCCATTTTTAAGTTTCTCCTTGACAGCAGCTACCGGACGAAATCCTAATACGAGCTTCGGTGGCACCAACTGGCGCTTTTTGGTAGTAGGATTAACCACCACACGCTCCATACGCTTCTTTACCTCAAACGTACCAAAATTGGGGATAGCGACAACCTCGCCATCCTCAAACTCAGTTATCATAGCATCGATAACCTTACGTACCAACTTCTGAGTGTCATCTTGTGAATAACCAGTTTGCTGAGCCAACTCAGCGACAAATTCCTTATTATTCATAAGCCATTTATTATTTCACCACTTCACCATAGAGATCAAACTCTTCGCTTGCAGTAATCTTAACATTATAGAAACAACCCACACGCAGGCGCTTCTCCGTAGCACGAATCAATACTTCTGGATCTACTTCCGGCGAACAGAATTCTGTACGACCTATATAATAATCACCTTCCTTACGGTCGATGATAACCTTTAAGACCTTGCCTACCTTTTCTGCCTCTATATCAGCACTGATGTCCTGCTGAAGAATCATCAATTCATCAAGCCGGCGCTGCTTCACATCTGCAGGCACATCATCCTCATAGTGAGTAGCACTATAGGTTCCCTCTTCTTCAGAATAAGCAAAGGCTCCCATACGCTCAAAACGCTGCTCACGTACAAAATCCATCAATTCGTCAAAGTCTTCCTTAGTCTCACCAGGGAAACCAACCATCAGTGTAGTACGGATATGAATTCCTGGCACACGCTCACGGATAGCCTTCAAGAGATCTATTGTCTCCTGCTTGGACACATGACGGTGCATACGGGAAAGCATGTGATCACTGATATGCTGCAACGCTATATCAAGATACTTGCAGACATTTGGTTTCTCGCGCATCACATCGAGCAGATCCATAGGGAACTGATTAGGATAAGCATAATGCAATCTAATCCATTTCACGCCTGGAATATCAGCCATTTCGCTGATAAGCTCTGTGATATGATGCTTGCCATCAAGGTCAACACCATAATAGGTTAATTCCTGAGCAATAATCTGAAATTCCTTAACTCCTTCTGCCACTAACTCCCTAACCTCATTCAAAATCTCCTCCTTAGGGCGAGAAACATGTTTTCCTGTAATGATTGGGATGGCACAATAGGCACAATGACGGTTACAGCCCTCTGCTATCTTGACCTTAGCATTATGA
>ERZ780035.23-NODE-23-length-12593-cov-4.19955_pt1 | contig 12593 bp, 9 predicted proteins | sample MGYA00511926_ERZ780035 | MGnify/ENA primary metagenome ERZ780035 (study PRJEB29588, sample SAMEA2148024) | human gut metagenome | biome: human gut; feature: human-associated habitat; material: faeces | place: Denmark | collected 2008/2010 ...
GCAGGCGGTGGTATCCCAAAGGATGCGGCTCGCCGGTTCATATTGCAGCATGAGCTTCATTCCCGTAAATACTATAGCGGTTTTGTCGGTCCGATTTCTTCGCAGGGAAAGACTCATCTCTTCGTTTCTCTCCGCTGCATGAACATCTTGCAGGATGGCATCTGTGACCTATATGCCGGTGGCGGATTGCTCAAGGAGAGCGAGATGGAAAAGGAGTGGAAGGAAACTGAAGCTAAAATGCAGACAATCAGACGGGTTTTGCTTTAGCAGAATTGGCAATTGTTAATTATTAATTGTAAATTATATTATTATAAATTAGTTTTCGTGTTTAGTAATATCGATAATGTCAATATCCTGACGGCTGTTCTCGCATCTCATGGTGTGAGAAGAGTAGTGGTTTGTCCTGGAAGTCGTAATGCGCCCATCGTACATAATCTTAATGAGATGGATGGCATTACCTGCTATCCAGTCACCGATGAACGCAGTGCGGGATTTGTGGCTATGGGTATTGCCTTGGGTAATCCGTCACCGTGTCCGGATCCGGTAGCGGTCTGTGTTACTTCCGGCTCTGCATTGCTCAATCTCTATCCGGCAGTCTGTGAGGCTTATTATCAGAAGTTGCCAATCATCATAATTTCGGCAGATAGACCGGAGGCTTGGATAGGCCAGCAGGATGGACAGACCCTGCCGCAGGCTCATGTATTCGGTACGATGGTGAACAGAAGTGTGAATCTTCCAATCGTATCCAACGAGGAGCAGGCTTGGTATTGTGAACGGTTGGTGCATGAAGCGGTCATCGACTGCGTGCACCGCAAGATAGGTCCGGTACATATCAATATCCAGCTTTCTGAACCTCTCTATCAGTTTACGGTAGACAAGCTGCCGAAAAATCATTGGGTGGATTACGTGAAGACCAATCTCTTTGGCGGCAGTTTCCATTACGGTGATATGCTTGATTTTCTGAATGCCAGAAAGCCGATGATCGTAGTGGGACAGGATTATCCATGCAGTCAGCTTTACGGTATCAAGCAGATTGATTCGTGGGCAGTTACGCTCATCGAACCGACGGCTTTAGGCACGTCAAGCGAGGATCCTGCATGCCGGGAATTTTCCAGCAATCTCCTGGTTACCAATTTCGATGAAGTGCTGAATAATGTGGGAGATAACGGGGATTATATGCCCGATTTTATTCTCTATGTAGGAGGCACCCTGGTGAGCAAGCGCCTCAAGCTGTTCCTTCGCCTTGCCGTGAAGAAAGGTGCTAAGGTGTGGCGGGCAAGCACCGATGGTGATTACATCGATACCTTTATGCGTATTGACCGTATCTTCCAATGCGATACCACACTGCTGGCGGATGCCATGACCTCTTATGATCAGGTTTATCGGGATGAAGTGGATGCGTATAAGGAACGTTGGGAAAAAGCACTGTGGGCGGCTAAGCGTCATGCTTTCGATTATGAACCATCCTTCAGCAGTATGGCTGCGGTGAAGGCTTTTCAGACCGAGTTTCTGGCTCATTCACTGGATGATACTCGTGAGTGCCGTCTCTTTTATGGCAATAGCATGGCTATTCGTCTGGCTTGCATTTATGCCCGCCAGTATGTGCATTGCAATCGGGGGGTGAATGGTATCGAGGGTTCGCTATCTGCAGCTGCGGGCTTGTCTATCTATCTTTCGGAATATCATCATCCTGATGCCAGGAGCCAGCAGAAGGTTTTCTGCGTGTTGGGCGACCTGAGTTTCTTCTACGATCAGAATGCCCTCTGGAATCAGAATCTCAATGGCAGTCTTCGCATCTTGCTCTTGAATAATGGCGGCGGAGCCATCTTTGCCAAGTTCAAGGGATTGAAGGAAAGTTCTGCACGCGAGAAACTGGTGATGGCTGAGCATTGCACTTCTGCTTATCACATCTGTCTGGCACAAGATGTAGCCTATCAGAACGCTGATGATATGAAGTCGCTCTGTGAGGGCATCGATTGGCTCATCCATACCGAGTCAAGCAGACCGATGCTTCTGGAGGTTCTTACGGATATAGAAACAGATAATCAGGTTCTGGATGAATATTATAATAGTTTAGAGTTATCATCAGAGAAAGAAGGATGAACCATCCTTTCTGAAAGTAACCTGCAAGTAATCATAAAGTTCAAAGTTCAATAATCAAAGTTCAAAGTAAATGAGAGAATGGAAAAAGATAGAAGGTTTTGATTTCAAGGAAATCATCTTCGAGGAGTATAATCACATTGCTAAGATTACCATCAATCGTGAGCGTTATCGCAACGCCTTCACTCCATTGACTACCTGGGAGATGGCGCAGGCTTTCAACTACTGTCGTGACTGTCTGGATATCCGTGTGGTTATCCTGACGGGTGCTGGCGACAAGGCTTTCTGTGCCGGTGGAGATATGCATGTGAAGGGTAGAGGTGGATATGTTGGCAACGATGGTGTGCCTCGTCTCAACGTGCTTGATGTACAGATGCAGATTCGTCGTTTGCCAAAGCCTGTTATCGCCATGGTGAACGGTTATGCCATCGGTGGTGGTCATGTGCTTCATGTGATGTGCGACTTGACCATCGCTTCAGAGAATGCCATCTTCGGACAGACTGGTCCTAAGGTAGGAAGCTTCGATGCTGGTTTCGGTTCTTCTTATCTGGCACGAATGGTTGGTCAGAAGAAGGCCCGTGAAATCTGGTTCCTCTGCAAGCAGTATTCTGCGAAGGAGGCAGAAGAGATGGGAATGGTCAACAAGGTGGTTCCTCTCGACCAGTTGGAAGATACCTGCGTAGAATGGGCTGAAATCATGATGGAGCGTTCTCCTTTGGCTCTCCGTATGATCAAGGCTGGCTTGAATGCTGAGTTGGATGGTCAGGCTGGTATTCAGGAGTTGGCTGGTGATGCAACGATGCTCTATTATACCATGGATGAGGCTCAGGAGGGTGGCAAGGCTTTCCTGGAGAAGCGCAAGCCTCGTTTTGAGGATTATCCTCAGTTCCCGTAAATGGCAGAGTGAGTAATCGAATATAAGGATATATAAACCATATAGGATGCCTTCGGTCATCTTGTATGGTTTATTTTTTTTCCTTCACTATGGATGCTGGGTGAAAACCAATAGGGGGAAGATGAAGATAAATGAAAAATGGATGAAAATAAAAAAGCCAACCTCTAATACTAGAGATTGGCAATCTTAATGCTTTATGGGTGGAAGGTGGGACTCGAACCCACGACATTCAGAACCACAATCTGACGCTCTAACCAACTGAACTACGTCCACCATGTTAGCTTGCTTAATTGTTATTTCTTTTAAGCGAGTGCAAAGGTACTACATTTTTTTGAATCCACCAAATTTTTTCTAAACTTTTTTCTGAAAAACTTCATTTTTCTGTAAAAAAATAGCATTTCCCCTTAAAACTGCAGTTTTTTTGATGGGAAAATGCTATTTATAAGTTTACAAGCTATTACTTAGCAGGGCTAGCTGGTACAGTTGGAGTTGCTGCTTTCTGTGCATCTGCTGCACCATTAGTTGCTGGGGCTGCTTTCTGAGCACCTGCTGCAGCATCCTTGCTAGCACCTGGCATAGCAGGAAGAGCAGTCTGCTCCTGAGTTGCACCTTCCATAACGCTGCTTTCACCAGCTGCCTGAGGTGCTACATAAGCACAAACTATGCTGATAACTACCATGGCACCAGCGAGACCCCATGTTAATTTCTCTATAATGTCGGTTGTCTTACGAACGCCCATGATAGAGTTTGTTGAAGAGAAGTTACTTGCAAGTCCACCTCCCTTTGATTCCTGGATGAGCACGATGAAAATCATCATGATTGCTACCAGGACGATTAATACTACAAATAATGTGTAAGCCATTTTTTAAAACTAGTTTTATTTATTATTTTTATTTGTTATTTTTATTATTTCCGTTTAACATCAGTTTCTCGAGAAATCTTAGCTGGTCCACATAGTAGGCACTCTTGTGTGGATGCTGCTTGTAGAGTCGCTCGATAATTTGATAAGCTCGTTCATACTTGCCCTGTTTGATGTAGATGCGGGCGAGGGTTTCTGTAAATACACCACTATTTTCAGTTTGTTCCTCGTTGTCTTTGTCATCTTCCAGTTGAGGCGTGTATTCTGGCTTGTATTCCTCTCCTTGCTGTATCTTTGGCAATTTGAATCCTCCATCTTCCATGAAGTCATCAATCAGACTGATGGTTCTTGAAGGTTTCTCGTCTTCTTCTTGATCTTCAGTCTCCATCAGATAAGCTACATAATCAACAGCTGCATCTGCAGGTGTTGGCTTCCGCTTTTCTTTCTTAGCTTCTTTTTCTTCTGCATCTGTTGGTATAGAACCTAGGAAACTGTCGATAAGGTCGCTTGTGCGGTCTGCCTTAGATGTATTGTGCAAGTTGCTTTTTGGTGCTTCTCCTTGAGTAGGATAAGCCTTGCTCTTTTCCCCATAGTTTACTTTCTTGAACTGATAGTGCGCTGCTTCAACCATTTCGAAGATGACCTTGCGGTCTGTTATGTAGATGGCTGCACGGCGTAGCTCTTCGTCGAAACTAGGGTCGTGGAGTAGGTACAGGTTTTTCAACATCAAGAGGCGAGCCGTTTGATAATAGGGATATAGAGCCAAGAGGGCGCGCAAGTCGTAGAGCGTCTCCCGGTTCATCTCCTCTGGGTGTTGTATCAATCTGCTTAATTCCACTTTTTTCTATTTAATGTTTGGTTACTATGAACTTTGAGCTATGAACTTTGAGCTTTGAACTTTGAGCTTTGAACTTTGAGCTTTGAACTTTATGATTTGTATAGCTGTTGAATTCTTCACTCTTCACTCTTCGTTCTTCACTTACTATTTCCTTACCAGTTAGCTACTGTAGCGTTGAATATCTGGTCTACCAAGTCTTTTACCATCTGGGTGACCAGTTCTTCCTGAACAGAAGCTAAACTTTGTGTGGTATCGTAGGTCTTTGCAGAGGTGAATGACTTTTCGAAGTCCTCGGTATGTTTCTTGTTATTCGTGAAACGGACATTGACGGTGATACTCAATTCTGTCTGTGCAGAATAACCTTCAGCAGATACCGACTTGTTGCGCTGTGAATATTGGGTAATTTCACCCTCAATCTTCAGGTCGCCATTACGGGAAACCTGTCGCAACTGGGTATTGTTGGCAAATTTGTCTTTCAGCTCGTTGTTGAACATTGGTCCCATTGGTCCCCAAACGTATGAACTTCTGATAGGGAAGTCTGCTATTTGGATAGTCTTGGTCTGGGTATAGTCAATGCTGGCGCCGTTGAAGCCGTAGCTAACGGAACATGCAGTCATGATGCCTATGACCAATGAAATCCCTAATATATATATGTACGCGCGTAATTGCTTCATAATTTATATTTCTTTATTTTCCGGTAAAGTGTTCTGTCTGATATACCCAATTCCTCAGCGGCTTTCTTTCGATTGCCATTGTTGCGTTCCAGAGCCTTTTCTATCATTTGTTTGCTCAAGTCATCGAGATTCAGTGAGTCGTTCTCTTTGATTTCTTCTGCCTCGATTTCTTCTGGTTCCGATTGTCCCATTTTGTCAGCTCGGATGATTCCCGGTTCATGTCGGATGATTCCTGTGTCATGCTGGATGATTCCTGTGTCATGCCGCATCATTCCTTCTGCTGGTGTGATAGACTGTGTTTTTTCAAACTCTGCCGGATAGGTTGTTGGACTCATGCTCGATACAGAGGTAGGACTACTGAATCCTTCTGCTCCTCTTAGTTGACGGGCTTCATCCAGTTGCTTGCGCAATGATCCCACCTCTCTTCGCAGGTCACTCACGTTTCCTCTTAGTTCGTAAAGAATCTTATAGAGAAATTCTCGTTCGTTTTCATAACTGTGCGAGGTGTTGTTGCTCTGTGGAATGGTGGCAAGTTGAGTAGTCTCTTCATCGCGTGGGATAAAATGCATGAGTGTCTCCATGTTAATTTCCCGTTCACGACTTAATACCGACATTTGCTCGGTAATGTTCTTGAGCTGTCTCACGTTGCCTGGCCACTTATATTTCAGCATGAGTTTCTTGGCATCTTCTGTCAGGCTGATCTTTGGCAGATTGTATTTCTCTGCCATTTGCATGGCGAAAAGGCGGAACAACAGTAAGATGTCATTTCCTCGTTCGCGAAGTGGAGGCATCTGGATAGGAATTGTATTCAGTCGGTAATACAAGTCTTCGCGGAATCTTCCTTCGCTGATTGCCTTTCTCATGTTGACGTTGGTGGCAGCAACGATTCGTACGTTGGTCTTGCGAATCTCTGTTCCACCTACGCGGATATATTCGCCCGTTTCCAGCACTCTCAGCAGTCTTGCCTGAGTCTGTATGGGCAGTTCGCCCACCTCGTCAAGAAATATAGTACCCTTGTTGGCTATTCCGAAGTAGCCTTCGCTTTCTCCTATGGCTCCGGTAAAGGAACCCTTCTCATGTCCAAAGAGCTCACTGTCTATAGTGCCCTCAGGAATGCTTCCGCAGTTGATGGCAAAATACTTTTCTCTTCTTCTTGGTGAGTTGTCATGGATCACCCTCGGAATGATTTCCTTACCAACTCCACTTTCTCCGATAATAAGCACAGAAAGATCTGTCGGTGCCACCTGTAAGGCGACATCGAGAGCATGATTCAATCCGTCGCTATTTCCGACGATATTGTAGCGTTGTTTTATTTTCTGTAGTTCAGATGTATCCATTTAGCTGCCAAAATTACACATTTTTTTTGAAATATCAGCATATATTGCCCAAAAATAGGTCTTTTTTAACGTTTACCTATTCTTGGGCATCATATTTTGCTTTAAATTAAGCTTCTGGAGCTACTTGCTGAGCTGGTTCAGTTGTAGCTTGTGGAGTTTCCTGACCTTCATTCTTTGGACGAGGTGTAAAGTTCTTTTCATTCTTTGGAGGGAATGGCTTGCCGCCCTTCTTTGGGATAGAGAATCTTACCTTTTCGCTCTCGTCACGCTTCTCGTGATAGAGTTTTGGAAGTGGATTTTCTATTGCCTCATCATAGCTGTTTCTGTTCTGGAAAGCATCAATAGCCAGGAATACTGCCTGGCGGAACGATGACTCGTCAGCTTCATTGCAGCCTGCAATGCTGTAACTTGGTGCCATGTTGGCTGCTGTATGGATGATAGGCAAACCTGCAGTGTAGATGACGCCATCCTCTGTATAGAGAGAATGGAATGGGGTAGTGGCTTGGTCATGATACATGGCCATGATTCCGTCAAAGTCGCTGAAATATCCCTTACCGAAGAACTCATCTGCTGCGTATGGACCAAAAGCCTGAATGCCTTGTTCTGCTAATTTGTCAATAGCAGGAATGATGATTTCGCTCTCCTCCTTACCGCAACTTTCCTCTTCGTTGCTGCGAGGATTGAGGGCAAGCACTGCTATGCGTGGGTTGGTGATGAGGAAATCTCTTTTGATGGTTTGTTGCATGAGCTTTACTCTTTCAATAATGCGTTCCTCGGTGATTCCGGCTATTACATTTTTGAATGGAGTCTTCTCTGTAACTGATGCTATGCGAAGGTTGCCACCTACGAGGATGGAAAGGGCTTCCTGTCCTTCGCCAAGACATGTTTCGATATAATGCTTGTGCCCCTTGAATGGGAAACCTTCTATCTGGGCATTCTGGTTATTGATAGGGGCTGTGATTAGCACATCATAGAGATTGTCTCTGAAATCAGTCATTGCTCTGTCGAGCGCTTTGATAGCTGCTGCTCCCGATTCGGTGGTAGGCATACCCATGTCTACCTTTACCTCTTCATCTACAGCTGCAAGCAGGTTGATGCGTCCTTCTTCTGCATCTTCTGCTTTCTGGATGATAGAAAACTGTGCTGGCAGGTTCATCGCCTTGCGATAATAGGCTGCCACCTTTGGTGAACCGTAGATGATTGGTGTACAGAAATCCAGCATCTCAGATTCAGCAAATGTCTTAAAGATGAGTTCATATCCGATACCGTTGGTATCTCCGTGAGTGATAGCCACTCTGATTTTCTTATTGTCCATTGATGTATTTTATTTTATTGTGGAAATCGCAGCTTCGAGCTGCTTGATTAATATTTTCTTTTTCATTTCGGGTGCATAGACGAAGCCGATGACATAGAGGTTATGGATGCGATGCATCACGTAAGGTCCTCCCATGGCATCCCCTTTCATCTCCCAGAGTCCTCTTTCTAAAAGAACAGGAATGGTCATATACATGCTGTCGGTTTCGCCCGGCATGTTGGTTCGAAGAATGCTATCAATCTGAGCCTTGTCATTTACATTTACATGAAAAGCATTTGAATTCTTCATTCTTCGTTCTTCACTCTTCTCTTGTCCTGCTCTTCGTTCTTCACTCTTCACTTTCATCACGAGCAGGTTCTGCATTCCCGTACTTGCGTTGTTCGAAATCCAGATGAAGTTTTTTGCCTTCTTGCTGGCATTCATCGATACTGGGATTTTCATGTCAAGTCCGAATGTCTTCTTTACCTCTTCCTGCATCTCCTTGTTCTGCTTGCTGGGATTGTTGGAGATCATCTCTGCCAGATGCTTCAGTTCAGCTTCATCTACAATTTGGCGGAGCTTTTCGCCATTGAGTCTTTCTCGCAGCTGCTGTACGGAATGGGCATTGATGCGGATGATGTTTTGCGGTTCAGCATTCTCATCGTGGCTCAACTTGACAGCGAAGTCTTTATCTGTGATATTGACGATGATGCGGGTTCTGACGAGCAGGTAGCTGCCTTTTGTCTTCCCCTTCTTCACCTGAATCAGTTTGCAGAGAGGCTCGGGTTGGGGAAGGGCTGGAACGTCTTCCGTCAGTATCCTGGTAACGATGCTGTCGGTATCCTCTTCCAACATAATCTCGTAAGGTTGCCCTGTACTGGCTGGCTTTTTCCTGTTCTTCCCCGTTAAACCGCAACTTGTCAAGAGGAGAAATATCAGGCAGAACGGGAAAAGAAGCGTTATCGTATTTCTCACCATTATGCTATGTTCTTTTCGTCTACTCTTTTTTCTCTTCGTCCTCATGCTGGCGTATTTCGCCAATCTTCTTCGAGGTACTCAGCAAGCCGCAGGCTGCATAGATGTCTTGTCCACGGCTGGCACGGATGGTTGTAAACACGCCGTGCGAGGTAAGGTAATCGCGGAACAGCTCCATCTTTTCGTCATTCACGCCCTGCAGTGGGATGTCTGGAATCTGGTGGAAGCGGATCAGGTTGAAACGGCAATCGAGTCCCTTTACCAACTTGATGATAGCTTTGGCATGCTGCATGCTGTCATTCACTCCCTTGAATACGATGTATTCGAACGAGAGGCGACGCTGGTGGGAGAAGTCGTAGTTCTTCAAAAGCTCTACCACCTGCTCAATACCCATACCTCTTTCTGCAGGCATCAGTTCTGCGCGCTCTGAAGGAATAGGATCGTGCATGGAAATAGCCACATGGCATTCGCTCTCTTCCAGGAATCGCTTCAGTTTGTTCTTCACGCCAACAGAACTTACCGTGATACGCTTCGGACTCCATGCCCAGCCATAGTCGGCAGTCAGAATTTCCGTAGCACGAAGCACGTTGTCGAGGTTGTCCATTGGCTCGCCCTGTCCCATGAATACGATGTTGGTGAGCTTGTCTACCTCTGGCAATGAGTAAATCTGGTTCAGGATGTCGCCGGCAGGCAGACTTCCCTCGAATCCCTGCTTACCTGTTTGGCAGAAGAGACAGTTCATCTTGCAACCCACCTGCGAAGAAACACAGAGCGTGGCACGGTCCTTATCTGGAATATAAACCGTTTCCACAAACTTGCCACTTCGGGTAGGAAAGAGATACTTGATGGTACCATCCACAGAATGTTGTGCGTCGGAATATCCGAAGCATCCTATTTCGTATTCGGCAGCGAGTTTTGCACGGTTGGCTTTCGAGATATTGGTCATCTCATCAATGCTCTTTACATGCTGCTCATAGAGCCATTTCGCCATCTGTCCGCCGGTGAAGGCAGGCATGCCGAGATCCTTTGCCACCTGCTTCAATTCGGCAAGTGTAAGGCCCAAAAGATATTTTTTTTCATTATTCATACTGCAAAGATAGTGTTTTTTGCCGAAAAATTGTTATCTTTGCCACATATTTTAAGATAATAAGTTGAAATAAAGATAAAAAACATAGTTTGATGCCCCCAAATGGGACGAAAAACGAAAAAATAGAAACAAAGAAATGAGACAAAAAATAGACCTTTTCTTGCCTTGTGAAGACCTGGATGTTGCCCAGGAAGCACTCTTGGAACTTCATGACAACAAGACAGTTCAACATATCAATCTCTTGGTGAGTGCTGATTTCGCTGCTTCTCATCAAGTGCCTGATGGTTGTACATTTATCGTTGTCGACCGATTGGAGAGTTCCAATACTGTTAGTAGTATTGCTGAGAACACCGATGCCGACTATGTAATCATTTGTACCAAAGCCACTCCTATCCGTTGGGGATTGTATGCCTTGGAACGTTTCCTCCGTACCGCTGATGATACGGGAGCGGTCATGGTATACTCCGATCATTACTCTGTTCAGGAGGGTAAACTGGAGAAGCATCCGGTCATCGACTATCAGGCTGGTTCACTTCGTGATGACTTCGATTTCGGAAGTCTCTGGCTTGTCAAGGCCCAGAATCTGCTCGACTATGCAGCACAGCAGGACAGACAGGAATATCAGTTTGCAGGACTCTATGACCTTCGTCTTTATCTGAGTAGAGTGGGAGAGATTTTCCATATCAATGAATTCCTCTATACGGAAGATGAGCTCGATACCAGAAAGAGTGGAGAAAAGCAGTTCGACTATGTGAACCCTCGCAACCGGGAGGTACAGATAGAGATGGAGAAGGCTTGCACCCATCATCTCGAAAAGGTGGGAGCCTTGGTTGATACCAATTACTATCGACAGCCTGATTTTGATGAGCAGGAGTTTGAATACGAGGCTTCTGTCATTATTCCGGTATTCAACCGTGAAAAGACGATAGCTGACGCAGTGAAAAGCGCACTCAGTCAGAAGACCAGCTTCAAGTTTAATGTTATCGTGGTAAATAATCATTCTACCGACCGTACGGGTGAAATCCTTTCAGAGATTGCCCATGAGATGGAGGAACGGAATGATAAGCAGGCAGGACGCCTTGTCCAGATTGTGCCTGATCGCAACGACCTTGGCATTGGTGGCTGCTGGAATATGGCTATCAACAGCGACCATTGTGGTAAGTTTGCCGTCCAGCTGGATAGTGATGACCTCTATTCTTCCCCTAAGACGCTGCAAAAGATAGTAGATGCCTTCCATAAGCAGAAGGCTGCCATGATGATCGGCTCTTATCGCATGTGCGATTTCGATCTCAATACACTGCCTCCTGGATTGATAGACCATAAGGAGTGGACCGAAGATAATGGCTGTAATAATGCTCTGCGTATCAATGGATTGGGTGCTCCTCGTGCCTTCTTTACCCCATTGGTCCGTCAGATTCAATTTCCTAATACCAGTTATGGTGAGGACTATGCCTTGGGATTGGTGTTCTCTCGTCGCTACCGTATTGGCAGAATCTACGATGAACTTTACCTCTGCCGTCGTTGGGGAGGAAATAGTGATGCTGCCTTGAGTATCGATAAGGTAAATGCCAATAATCTTTATAAGGACCGTCTTCGCACCATGGAGTTGAAGGCGCGCCAGCAGATGTTGCAGGGCAAGGCTGATATAATGGAAGATAGCAGTATCTCCCGTTTCTTCAATCGCCAGATGGAGAAATGGGCTGATGCCCGTCACCGCTTCCGCGATCTCAAGCATGTGGAGACCCATCAGCTCTCCGACCAGTTGAAAGTGCAGTGGAATCCGGCACGCATCGTGAGCACCGGAGCCAAGATTGATAAGAAGACATTGGGTGATCGTCCATGTTTCCTTTGCGACAAGAACCGTCCTAAGGAGCAGATTTCAAAACAGATAGATGAACGCTTCCTTCTCTTGGTGAATCCGTTCCCGATTCTGCCTGTTCATTTCACGATTCCTGCAAGAAAGCATCAGCCACAGTCTATCTATAAGAATTATGGTGAGATGCACCGGTTCCTGAGCTTGCATAGCGAGTTGATGGTGTTCTATAACGGTCCGAAGTGTGGAGCCTCAGCTCCTGATCATCTTCATTTCCAGGCAGGTACCAGTGGCATCTTGCCTTTGCAGGCTAATTGGCAGCGACTTTCTCGCAACCTTACTGATATCATTTCTCTGAATGATGACGAAAAGATTGCCTTGATTCATGACTTTGTTGTTCCAGCCTTTGTCATCATCTCCAAGAGTGAGGACAGCGATGAGGCTCTTTTCCAACGTCTCTATAAGTCGATGCCTGTTCGTGGTGATGAGACTGAACCAATGATGAATATCATCGCATGGCGCAAGGGGGATGAGTATATCTCTATGGTTATTCCTAGAGAGAAACACCGCCCTGAGGCTTATTTTGCAGAAGGCGATGCACAGATGATGGTTTCTCCTGGAGCCTTGGATATGTCGGGACTCATCATTACTCCCCGTGAGGAAGACTTCCGTAAGTTGACCGAAGAGAGTGCTACTGCCATTCTGCAGGTATGTGGTGTCT
>ERZ780035.30-NODE-30-length-11196-cov-4.73629_pt1 | contig 11196 bp, 8 predicted proteins | sample MGYA00511926_ERZ780035 | MGnify/ENA primary metagenome ERZ780035 (study PRJEB29588, sample SAMEA2148024) | human gut metagenome | biome: human gut; feature: human-associated habitat; material: faeces | place: Denmark | collected 2008/2010 ...
CCAGAGATACTCCAGGTTGTAGGCACTAGTATTTTTCATGGTAGTAGCCAACTCATTCACCTCATCATTATCCCAAGCGATGTTAGCACCACCTCCCAAGAAAGCAGTAACGTTTAACACACGGTTAGGGTTCCAACCGCAGAAGAGATTGCTGAGGTTGAACATGAAGTCAACACCTGGAGCTACATACTTAAACTTATAAGTAGCGCTGTAAGGAGTCTCGCCAGGATTTGCGCGGAAACCAGACCAGCCGCCCATGCTCTGCCAGCCGTTAGCCTGCAAACGCATACCGAATACAGGAGAGAACTGGTAGCCTAAGCCCAACTGAACGTTAGGAGAAATCAAGTCACCAAACTTAGCTTCACCGAGTGTGTACTGAGCACCGCCCTGGAGATCCAGGAATGCGTGCTTCTTAAACTGATACTCATTGCCATCCTTGTCTGTGTAGGTGGCCTGTGCCATTGCAGTAGTTGTTAACGCCATCGCGGCAATCCACATAATAAACTTAACTGTTTTCATAACTTCATGAATTTTAAAGTTGTACATTATCGTTTTATCTTAACTGGACGAATTGCACGCCCTATATATCTATAATAGTAGTTACCATAATTAGCACCCCCCGCCTTGGAGAATTCAATAAAATAAGCAGAGTTATATTTGAACACATCATCAAGGGTATACATAGTACTACACCAATAACTGCCATCCCTTTCTCCATCAGTAACCGGCAAGAAAATACTATTTGTGTTAGACTTGTCTTTTGGTGTAACTCGATACCCAAAAACACCATTTTCTGAAGTCCATGTCCAATCACACTGAGTAAACAATTCTTGTGTCTCTACAAAATTAGGCATTCTCCAATCACCCTTCCATAACTTATGAGCCACGTCATAATCAGTTCCGGCAATTTCTTCTATTCCGTCATGAATATAGGTATTACCTACATAGAGAGAATAATTATCACGAGTATACTCAGTCTTAGTCTCTGTCTCACCCCATGCATAGAGATTTCCCTTATCAGAAGACTTGCTTGCACCGATATTATAAGAAGCCCAATACACAGACAATCCTAAATCTACAGCTGCATCATCATATGGAGATGGATTCTCTATAATCTCACCCTTGGTTGGATCATGGTCGTTTGACTTTCCCTGTACAGGTCGTATACCCATACCTAAATATTTATGAGCTTTCTTCAATCTACCAGACAATTTGGCTGAAGATGAGAATGTATAATAAGATGCTTGCAATTGGGTTTCAGGATCAGTCTCACAAGTCCAATAGTATGCATTTGTGCCCTTTTGATAAATATTACCCTGAGGCTGACGGTTACCGGTATATGGCATGAAAATAGAGTTTCCATTCGGTCCTGTAACTTTCCAACCCTTAATTGGAGAATCCACATAAGTCCAGGTACATTTTTCCCTCAACTCTATGAAATCATAGCCGTTTGGCATGTGGGCACCACTACCTAAGATATACGAAGCAGGATCATATCCATCGACTCCTGAAATATTATCAGGTGCCTTAAAGATATACTGCCAATCATAATCATCCTGAGAACTATATTTCTCATTATTATCACCCCAGGCAAAAAGATGCCCAAACTCATTCTCATTCTGAGCACCGAGGTTATATTTTGCCCATTTCAGACCAGAAGGTAAGCCTAAATCAACCCATTCTACAGAATACTTTGTATCCGTAGTGAAAGACTTGACTTCAGACAAAGAATCTTTTTCGTTTATAGTTGCAAAAGCCTGATAATAACAAGTAGTATTATAATCCAAGCCTGAAATATCAAAATTATTTTGCCCCTCTGCTGTAAGCTGCGAATAATCTACATCTTGTTGCTTATAGTTATTAACTAAATCTTCAACACTAGTAGCATATCGGATACCTAACTTGGTAATATTCTCCACGTCACCAGAATACAATACAATAATTCGTGCACCATTATTAGTAACAGCATACGCATTACTTACCTGTAATTTAATACCAGCCTGATAATCACCATAAACCGGACGCATTGCAAATCCAACATAACGGTTCTCATGCTTCACACTAGCTTCGACAGAATCATCTTCTTTTGCAGAAAGAGATAAATAACTTGCCATATTGCTATTTGCACTAGTTAGAACGCCAGTCCAATAATTACCGTCAAAGACACAACTTTCTGAAGTAATATTACCTTCTCTTTTACTTGTACAAGGCAAATAAATGCTATTTTTGGTAGAACCTGTTACACGATAGCCAATTACCTGATTTTGATCATCGCGAACAACAGCCCATGTACACAGCTCAACAAGTTCTTTAATTTCCTTCTCAGAAGGTAGTCTCCATTTATCTCCCCAAGAAGCCTTAACAAAATCATACTTAGTATTAATAATGTCACCCTTTGGATATAAAGTAGGGAAATAATTCAAATCCTTACTTGTATTCTGACCAGTAATATCACCCCAGCCTAAGAGTAGACCAGGTTGTTCCTCACTTGAGGCACCGATATTAAAACTAGCCCACTTAACACTCAATCCTAAATCAACTGCAGTTTTCTCGTCTGGCTGAGGAACAGTAATAGGATCTACATCTGTAAAAGTAATGTCTTTTACCTCCCAGATATTCTTTTCGATAGTTGAGCCATCATTGAGCGTGATGATAACCTTATGTTGTCCAAATGCAGGACAAACAGAGAACAACAAGCCCAGAATTAATGAATATATATTTTTTGTCATTTCTTTATAATCTTAAATGATTTTTGATTCGTTCTTACGATATAGGCACCCTTTGGAAGCTGTGAAAGAGAAATGGTAATGATACTATCATTGCTAGCAGTATCTTGTGAAACCATTTTACCTTCTAAAGAATATAACTTGACAATAGTACCTTTAGAAATACCGGATAGCTGCAACATAGAAGAATTCAAGAATATAATCTGTGGAATCTTATCATCTGTTGCTGCTACATGATCAATACTTGTAGATTCTGCATCAACAAAATTGATAGCTGTTACTTGATCATAGAGCAAAGCTATATTCAATCCACTAATTTCAAGCTGGGTTGCCGTAAACGAAACCTTAGGCTTATCTGTCAACTTTACATATGCTGTTTGAGGCTTACCGTCATCATCGATATACTGTAATGACAAAAGAAAGTTATTATCATTGGCTTTTGAAACTAAGGAGCCAATAATAAGAAAAAACAAAATTAAATTAAATTTGAATACTGAAGTCATAGTTGATTATTTAACGATGGAACCAGTCAAGCTAACAGTAATTTCCTTACCATTGACAGCATTTGACTTAACATAGAATTCTCTAACAAAAGGATCCTGTAAAGACATTTCGCTGACATCTAATACTACATTCATATTATAAGTATTACCAGGTTGTATTGGCAGTTTAGGCTTTTCAGCCTCGGCACAATAACAACTTGATAACACTTCTGTAATAACTAAAGGAGCATCTCCTGAATTCGTTATTGCTACTTGATAGATGTGTTTCATTGCATCCTTTTTTATAGCACCAATTTTGATTTCTTTTTCAGGAATTTCTATATAAGCACCCTTATGTTTTATCTTTGCATGAGTAGAGCATGAACATGCAAGGACAACAATGAGCAATGAAAAAAGAAAAGATTTAATACTGCTCATCCGTATTCTGCTGAACACCTTCTGCATCTTCATCACGTAATGTTAAGTACCAACGTCCATCTATTCTAACAGGGTTGAGTACTAAATTAATGCAACCAGAACCTGACTCTACATCAGCATTTGGTGAAATTTTGAAAGCAATCCCAATCTTGTTATCTTTTTCACCCTCAAGATGGAAAGATCTAGTCTGGCATCCATGGAAAGGAAACTTAGTAAACATAAGTTCAAATTTCTGTCGCTTTTCCAAAGGAAGATCAGCAATCTTACCATTATCTACAACATGGAGCATAGAAGAAACATTGCTCATATCTCGATTATTGGCATACTGAACAAAGATTTTTACCAAACTATCTATGCTACTTGTATCTTGCTTACTGAAAACTACTGAAGCAGGACGAATATAAGTTTCATCAATCTTATCATTCTTTTTATTACCAGTACAAGATACCAAAGATAATGCAATAGTCAATAAAAGAAATGATTTTTTCGATACGTATTTCATAATCCTAATATATAAGAAAAAGGGAGGAGGCATAAACCTCCTCCCTTCGAATATTATTTTTCTAATTAATTAGAAAGGTCTTGCATTGCTGTGAGTATTCTTGATCTTAACATCAGCATATGTTACAACAGTACCCCACTCGTATGTAACCTCGAGAGGAAGACGTACTGTGAATGTCTGAACTGTAGAACTCAAGTTCTCATACAACAAGTAACCATACGTACCGCCTTCAACAGCACGGAACAATACCTGGTTAGAGATTGTACTCTGCTTAACCTTGTCGTCCAAAGAGTTATTGTTCTGACCACCCTTAGTCATTGTTGTGAAGATGTAAGGGTTAATAATACCAGTAGACTGATCGTTAACCTGACCGAGAGTATAGTTACCGATTACACGGATATTCTTAATGTTATAGAATGTCCAGTAATTTGCATGACCCTCGAATGCATAATCACGCCAATCGCTCAAAGTAACCAAGTCCTCAAGCTTAATCTTCTGTACCTTATCCTGAGCATCCTCAAGTTCCTTATCTACGCCATCAACATTGATTGGACGGAGGAAACGAACATTGAATTCCTTGTTAGTCAAAGCAAGCTCGTGCTCACAAACTTTAGTCTTAACCTTCAAAGCAACAATTGCCTTCAATACGTCATCAGCCAACTTGTTGTGTGCAACGTAGTTCAACAAAGACTTAGCAGCCTCAGTATTCTTCAAGTAAGAAACTTTCTGACTCTTGATACCAGCAGCATTTGCATAAGTGCCATCAATCTTAGCAACAGGCTGAGGAGTGATAATTACACCATTCTTCTTAACTGCCTGCAACTCCTTACCATCAGCAGAAACGCCCAAAGTCCACTCAACATTCTTGAAGTCACCTGTAGAGAGAGCCTCGATACCAGTGTAAACCTTACCGTTGTTAGAAGCAGAGAATACAAAGTTGTAGAGACGCTTGATAGGATCGAAGTCCTTTGTTGTTGTTACATCTGTAACTGAAGCGAGCTCAATGTTGTTACCGTCGAATACATCAGAGAATCTGTCATCAAGCTTATCAGCGAGAGAACCAGTATTTGGATCCTCAGGACTCAAAGTCTGAGCGTGAATTTCCTCGAGACCGAAGTCTGCTGAGCTGTTACCATTATTCTTGTACCAATACTCCTTGATACGATCGCTACCGTCTGCCTTCAAGAATTCACCTGTTGGAGCTGTAATAGCGATAGCACCAGTCTTCAATACGATATACAAGTCAGGATACTTAGTCTGATCCTTAGACTTATACTTAACAGCTACAGTGAATGGATTAGCTGTCTTCTTACCGTAAAGTGCCTTCTCAATCTCACTAGAAGAGATAGTCCATGTGAATGTAGAAGTCTCAGGGCTATCTGCATCGTAGTTATCAACAACAACACCTACATGAGGATTCAAAGCCTTTGCAGCTGTACCATTAGTCTGGTTGATAGTAGCTGGATCGAACTGATCAACCACACCATCAGCAACAACGAGCTGACCATCATTCTCATAGTTAGCATCGAACTCAGCCTTGTGGAGGTTCAACTTACGCAATACATCGTACTCAATCTGGTTCCAAGTTGTAGAGAGAACGAACTTTGCAGGAGCGCACTCTGAGTTGTAGTTGATAGGCTTACCCTCATAGCTGATTACCTCATTGTGCTTAACAATCTCTTCCTGAGTTTTGTCTGTGATACGGATCTTGATATAACCATAATCCAATACACGATTACCATTGTTTACATCAATGAGTGAAACACGTACAATTGGCTGACGGTTTACAGAGTGAGCACGAACATTTTCAAGTGAATTATTTGAAGCATCGAACTCATCCCATGAATAAGCAGTACCATCTGCCTTAGGAAGCTGTGGACGGAAAGTAGTACCCTTGATAGCAGCATGAGCAGCCTCACTGGTCTTGTTACCACCCTCATAGCTAGCTGTCAATTCAAACTTGTAAGCCAAGCCATAGTCAGCCAACTGCTGAGCAGTCATATCCTTATGTACACCCTTAGCATCAGCATAGTGAGTCTCAACCAACTTAGAGAGATCCAAAGTCTTGTCATACTGACAAACATCCTGATACTTGTTAGCCATTGCATCGAAGACAGATGGCATCAAGTGCAAATTTTTCTTTGTATCAATCTTACAGTTATTCAAAGAGTGCAAGTTGTCATGAGCATTCGCGAAGTCAACATCACAAGGGTTAGCTACGCCTGTGAAGCTACCCTCATCACCCTTAACAGTGTGAGACAATACCAAATTAGAGATAGTTGTCTTGTAGATAGCTGCATAATCAGATGTAATTGTAGTATCCTTCTCAGCATCCTTATTAGCGTACTTAGCCTGTGTAGCAAATACTGTAATATAAGAATCGTTCAATACGCTCTTAATCTTATTAGGATCGCTGAACTTCAAAGTTACATCAAGCTGACCAGTCTCGTCATTCTTCGCAAACTTCTTAACAGTGATACCTGCCTCAGAAGCACGTGAAGAAAGGTGACCTTCTGTAACATACTCCTTATCAGCATCAAGAATTGTAACGAAGTCTGGAGTTACAGCTGTAGAAGGATTCATGTGGTAGTGAGCTACCAAATCCTTTGCTGTTGAACCCTCTGCGTGTTCATATCGCTCGCACTCGTTGTAACCAACAAGCTCCTTAACGTCAGCAGAAGCATCCTTCCAATCCTTGTCTGTAATATAAGCATAATCAAGTGTTACAGCCTGCAAAGCCTCAACACCCCAGTAATAAGCCTGAGGAACGAATGTCAAGCTACGGAGCTGATTAACAACGAAAACGTTCAATGTAGCGAGTTCCTTGTTCAAAGAATCAATCTGTGTCAAGAGTCCAGGAATTGTTTGCTCCTTCAAAGTCTTGAGATCAGTTGAATTTGCAGAAACAGTCTCAGACAAATCATTGATTTCCTGCTGGAGAGTTTCCTTCAAACCCTTGATTTGCTCCTCGATAGTAGTCTTCTGAGCACCAAGAGCACCAGAAAGCTCACCTACCTTTTTCTGCAATTTTTCAAGAGCAGCAACCTGCTCCTTCAAGTCATTAGCAACAGCCTCACGAGCAGTAGCTTCATCCTTCAAACCGTCGCCCAACTTAGCCAAGGACTCATTAACTGAAGCGAGCTGAGCATTCAACTTCTTGATATCACCAGCATTTGTATCAATAGCTGTCTGAACATCCTTCAAAGTCTTCTCTGCGTTATCAATACGAGATTCAAGACTAGCTACCTTAGAAGCCAGGTCTGTAACTGTCTTGGCATCAGCCTTGCTGTCAACTGCTGTTCTCAACTGAGCATCAGCTGTCTCAAGCTGAGTTTTGAGATCAGAAATCTCTTTCTCAAGATCAGTCTTAATAGTCTTTAAGGTAGACAATGCATCAACTTGGCTCTGCAAGTTGTTGATGTCATCATCGTAATCCTTACAAGACGTAACTGTACTTGTGGCTGCTACTACCATCGCGCCCATAAGCAAAGCACTAAAAAACTTTCTTTTCATACGATAAAATTTAATTAAAATATTAATTTGTTAACTTTAAGTTCTAAACTTTCTCTGTACTATCTCCTGCGGGGAGATATTCTTTTTACGGTGCAAATATAGACATTTTTATTCACACTCGCAAATATTTAACCTTTTTTTTTCGAAAAACCCCTTATTTTCTTTAGTTTTTAATAAAATTGGCTCATGGGGTCTGCTCAAATCACTATTTTCATGCATTTTTAGCCCTTTTACACTCTCTTTTTTCTACACCTTAATATATAGAGCGCTATTCCTTCTATTTTCTTCACAAAACGCCCTATTTTTGATACTATCTCCCCGCAGGAGATTAGAGTTTTAAGCATAGAACGTTAAGTTAACAAATTAATATTTTAATTAAATTTTATCGTATGAAAAGAAAGTATTTAAGCGCGCTGCTTATGGGTGCTTTGACAGTTGCATCTGTAAGTACAATGACTTCTTGTAAGGACTACGATGATGACATCAACAATCTGCAAGGTCAGATTGACGCTTTGTCAAAGACTCTCAGTGAGTTGTAGACAAAGATTAATGATGGTAGCATCTTGAAGAGCGTAGAGTCCGACGGTAATGGTGGTATCAAAGTCACTGTTACAAAGAACGGCACGGACACTTCTTACAACATCAAACAGGGCGAGCAAGGCGCTGCTGGCAAGGACGCTGACGTTTGGAAGATTGGTGAAGATGGTTATTGGTACAAGAACGACACCAAGACTGAGTACAAAGCACTTGGAACCAAGGGCGAAACGGGCGAAACCGGTGCTACTGGTGCTGCTGGCAAAGACGGCAAGTACTACGTTCCTAATCCTGAGACTGGCACATTCTGGGTATATGGTGACGGTGACAAGGCTGCATACGACTCTAAGATTGTCTATACAGCAACTAACGAGGATGTCATCACTGCAGTTTGGGACAACGATAACTTGACTTTGACAAACGTAGCAGGTGCTCCGGGCAAGAAGATCGTTGTTAGCCTCTCAAGCGCATTGAAGAGTCTCGTATTCGATCCTGACTTCTATTATGCAGGTATCGAAGCATTCGACCTCGCTACTTACAAGTACAACCCTGCAACAGTCAAGGCTGTTGACGCTGATGGCGACTACTCTAAGGATGCTCCTACAGTAGCTGACGATGCGTTCACATACGCTCCTGACTTGGCTGCTACCTATTTCTTGAACCCATCAAATGCCAAGATGTCTAACGATGCTGCTAAGTATAGCTTCATCGCATATAACAAGGATTATACAAGGGCTGCCGCTGATTACGGTTCTACTTTCAAGGTGGAGAGCGCAGACTTGACAACAAAGGGTAAGGTTACTGTACACGCTAAGTATAATGGTAATGCCATCAAGAACATTGCAGAAAATAATCAGGTTACTGTTCTTGCATTGCAGTATACTTCTGGCGACTCAATTGTTACTTCTGACTTCGCAGCTATCAAGGCTAGCACTTACAGCAAGTTGGTTTTGAATAATCCAACATTGCAGCATGTTGATGCTATTCCTTCACACCTCTATCAGACAGCACAGGATGCTATCAATAACGCCGCTCAGATCCATGTAGCTTGGAATAGCAAGGGTATCGACCTCCGTGAGTATGTCAACACTGACCGCACATACGACAAGGACGAGAATCCTACTTGTAAGGCTTGGGATAAGAATGCAGCCGAAGGCCTCGTAGAGAAGTCTGGTTTCAAGTACTCTTTCGAGTTGGTTGGTTACAAGTCTGGTAAAAACGAGACATCACAGAGTGCTCACGCTGCAATCGCATCTAATGGTTATACACTCCGCCCACAGATGACAGCTGGTGGTAAGCAGCAGGCTTACGGTGCAGCTCAGAATGAGGCTACTATCGGTCGTGAGCCATTGGTACGTGTTATCTTGAAGGATACTGTCAACAACAAGATTGCTGCTGTTGCTTACATCAAGGTTGTCATCGAAAAGACTGTAGCTGAGAATAAGGCTGAGGAAGTTGACTTGGTAACAGTTAACAAGCCATACACAATCGCTTGTGGTGACAATAACATCGATCTCCAGAAGGTAACATGGGCACAGGTTGAGGAGCAGCTCTATGCTAAGCTCAACATGTCTAAGGAAGCTTTCGAGGATGCTTACGAGCTTGACGGTGGTACTGTAGATGCTAACCAGTTCGAGAAGGCTACAACCGATGCTGAGGCATTGGCAGCAGACAAGAAGATTGGTACTGTATCTCAGACAACAGCTGACGTAGCGGGTAAGCAGACTGAGGTTATCGCTTGGTCTATCAAGAACCAGGCTGCTTACGCTGCATTCAAGGCTGGTAAGACAACTTTGTCAACATACGTTCGTTATGCTTTGAAGGATGGCAAGACTGCTGCCAACAAGTACGTTTACGTGAAGTTGACTTGGACTCCATCTGCTATCAACTTGAAGCCATCTACAACATTCGGCAACGAGAACAAGATTAAGAGCTACTGGTATGCAGCAAATAGCGCTGTAGCTGGTACAGGTTATGACGATGTTCACGGTAACGTTGAGGTTGTAGGTACAGAAGGTGCAAACGACGAGTACGTATTCGATTTGAAGAATGCTCTCGTAGGCAACAAGCTTTCAGTTAATCCTCTTACTGCTCCATACGCTGACTTGAACAACGAGTTGAAGTTGACATTCGGCTTCGTAACAGGTAATGGTCTCTTCGCTAGCGAAGATGGCAAGCTGGTTTACGCCGAGAAGGAGTTGACTAATGTAGTTGCAAGCTTGGATCCTGTTACTGGCATCGTAACATACGCAAAGAACGAGACAGCAAAGAAGTTGTTGAATGCTTACGGTCACAAGGATTTGAAGAATACCGTTACAGCTATCGTTGCAGTAAAGGCTACTATCTGTGGTAACATCGATGTTCCTGTTGCTTCTAATGAGTTCAATGTTAAGTTCCTCCGTCCTATCAACGTAGAGAAGGCTACAGCTAGCTTCGAGGATGCAGAAACTGCAGGTTCTACAGCTAAGATCAACTTGACATTCACGGACTGGCGTGATCACAACTTCACTGATACTAAGGTTACTAAGGGTCTGGATTACTTCAAGTACTATGGCGTAAAGGAAATCGCTGTTGACATTGAAAATGCAACAACAGACCTTAACGGTAACAGTAGCCAGAAGTTGAAGGATCTTACAGACAAGGTTAAGTTCACATTCTCTGCTCCTGCTGCTATCTCTGCAAACAACTATGGTAATTTGAAGTACGAGAACAATGGTTTGACAGTTGGTCAGTTCCACGTTTACTTCCCAGCTACGATCACTTACGATTGGGGTACAATCAAGACAACGATCACTGCTACTGTAGGTAAGACACAGAGCAATGCTAAGCGTCACTAATTCGCAAAGCTTAAGGCTATAACATAATTATAGGCAGGCATGATTAGCATGCCTGCCTATTTTCATTATCACCATGATGAAGAAAGTTAATATTATATTAGGTATCTTATTCTTGGCTATCGCCTCAGTGACACTCAGTGGCTGGGGGGGGGAGAAAAAAAAAA
>ERZ780035.44-NODE-44-length-9523-cov-6.04689_pt1 | contig 9523 bp, 7 predicted proteins | sample MGYA00511926_ERZ780035 | MGnify/ENA primary metagenome ERZ780035 (study PRJEB29588, sample SAMEA2148024) | human gut metagenome | biome: human gut; feature: human-associated habitat; material: faeces | place: Denmark | collected 2008/2010 ...
TTTGGAGGGAAGAACCGCCGATTATGTGCTCCGTGACTACAAGAATGTAATCAACATCTTCATCACAGCCAATATCAACGACCGCATCAAGGCAGTCTGCAAGCGAAAGGACATCGACAGAGCCTCCGCTCGCAAGTTTATCGAAAGCCACGAGGAGCAGCGCGCCTCTTACTACGATTACTATACAGGCAAGAAGTGGGGACACAGCGAGAGCTACGACCTCTGCATCAACAGCAGCCATCTGGGAATCGAGGAGACAGAGAAGTTTATCGCAGAATTTATCAGAAAGAAATTCGGACTTAGTGATTAATTATTAGAGATTAATTATTAGGGATTAGTAATTAATTTTAGGGATATAAAATATTAAACATCATATAAATGAAGAAGATTATGCTTTTGGGCTCAGGCGAACTGGGCAAAGAATTTACCATCGCCGCAAAGCGAGCAGGACAGTACGTCATCGCTTGCGACAAGTATGACAATGCACCAGCCATGCAGGTAGCCGACGAGCGGGAAGTATTCTCGATGCTCGATGGCGACGCATTGACCGCAGTGGTAGAGAAACATCACCCAGACATCATCGTGCCTGAGATTGAAGCTATCCGCACCGAGCGACTCTTCGACTTCGAGAAGGAGGGCATCCAGGTTGTGCCTTCTGCCCGTGCCGTAAACTACACCATGAACCGCCGTGCCATCCGCGACCTTGCCGCCAAGGAACTGGGTCTGCGCACCGCCAAGTATTTCTATGCCAAGACCTTCGAGGAGTTTAAGAACGCTGCCGATGAAATCGGTTTCCCATGCGTAGTGAAACCTCTGATGAGTTCAAGCGGCCATGGTCAGAGCTATGTTCACAACGATGATGAACTGAAGGAGGCTTACAAGGAGGCAATGGAAGAAGGTCGTGGCGACGTGAAGGAAGTAATCATCGAGGAATTTATCGACTTCGATTCTGAGTTCACCCTGCTCACCGTCACCCAGAAAGACGGTCCTACCCTTTTCTGTCCACCTATCGGCCACGTACAGAAGGGCGGCGACTACCGCGAGAGCTGGCAGCCATTCCAGATTCCAGAGGAGGCTTTGAAGAAGGCTGAGCACATTGCCGGCGAAGTAACCAAGGCATTGACAGGTGCCGGTCTCTGGGGCGTAGAGTTCTTCCTGAGCAAGCAGGGCGAGGTTATCTTCTCTGAGTTGAGTCCTCGTCCACACGATACAGGTATGGTAACCCTCGGTCACACCACCAACCTGAGCGAGTTTGAGCTCCACTTCCGTGCCGTGATGGGCTTGCCTATCGCCGGAATCCATCTGGAGCACATCGGCTGTTCTGCCGTCATCCTCTCGCCAGAGGAAAGCACCGAGCCATTAAACTACAATATGCTCGATGCGCTGAAGGAAGACCACACCCGCATCCGTATCTTCGGCAAGCCAGAGGCTCACGTAGGTCGCCGCATGGGCGTCGTACTCTGCTACGGCGAGAAGGGCGATGACCTCAATCAGCTCCGCGACAAGGCAAAGCGCCTGGCAAAGACTGTATTGGGAACCGACCCATACATGAAGAAATAGACATGAAAGAATTAGGAAGAATTATCACATTACCCAAGATATTCGACCCTAGAGGCAACCTGACAGTGGCAGAGGGAGAAACGCATATTCCCTTTGCCATTGCCCGTACCTACTGGACCTATGATATTCCGGGCGGAGAAAGTCGCGGTGGCCATGCTCACAAGAAATGCCAGGAGTTCATCATAGCAGCCAGCGGTTCCTTTTCGGTAACACTGGATAATGGAGAACAGAAGAAGACCTATCATCTTAACCACCCTTGGGAGGGACTGTTCGTGGATGTCAATATCTGGCGAACACTGGATGATTTCTCTTCCGGCTCATTGTGTCTGGTTCTGGCTTCCCACAAGTTTGAGGAAGAAGACTATATACGCGAATATGACGAATACCTCAGATTCATCAGTTCATCCAAAAAGTCCTAATCTCTCAAAGACCGAGAATCAATAACGCAAAATATCATGTTTGAGATCAGAAAATACAACGATGCAGACAAGGAAGTCTGGAATGCTTATGTAGAACATGCACGCAACGCCACCTTCCTCTTCAATCGCAACTACATGGATTATCATTCCGACCGGTTCAAGGACTATTCCCTGATGTTCTACAAGAACGGGAAGCTCCATTCCCTATTGCCGGCCCATGAGAGAGAGGAAATATTCTGCTCTCACTTTGGCCTTACTTATGGAGGACTGATAATGAATAAGGATGTGACAGCAGCTGACGTTGTCCAGCTTTTCAAAGAATTGAACGAATACCTCAGGCAACAGGGTTTCAAAAAGGTACTATACAAACCTGTGCCTTGGGTTTACCACCAGATGCCATCCGAAGAAGATCTTTATGCCATCTATTGGGTATGTAAGGCACGTATCGTGAAACGCGACATCGGCTCAGTTCTTTTCCTACAAGAGAAGCCCAGATGGAGAAGACTTCGCCGCCGCTCCCTGAAGAAAGCACAGGAGGCAGGAATTATTGTAAAGAAAGAGAACAATTTCGAAGATTTCTGGAAAGTTCTTGACGCTAATCTTGAAGAACGATATCAGGTGCATCCTGTTCATACTCTGCAAGAAATAGAACTTTTACATAGCCGTTTTCCTGACAACATCATTCAATACAATGCCTACCTGAAAGATGAAATTGTAGCAGGATTCACCTTCTACATCACACCACAGACGGTACATGGACAATACTGTTCATCAAACGACAAAGGTAAGGAACTTGGAGGCATTGACGCCATTTACGACCAGGTTCTAAATCATGATTATGCCGATTATAAATTCTTTGACTTTGGTCGTTCTACAGAAGGCGATGGTGATTATCTGAACGAAGGTCTCATCAGCCAGAAAGAAGGGTTTGGAGGAAGAGGCGTTGTTTACGACACCTATGAATGGAACTTATAATAGTTTATAGTTTAAAGTTGATAGTTTATAGCAATCTTGCGAACGGCTAAGCCCTATAAACTATCAACTTTTAACTATAAACTAAATCAATATAACTGTCACACCACGAGCAGCTTGCGCACCCATAACCAGTGCCTGCTCGATATCGGCAGTCTTGGAAGGACCACTGATGAAAGTACCGAAATTGTACTTCGGATCCATCTCAATACGGGCATAAGCCTCATGCATATTGTTCACAATCTTCTCTTTTTCTAGGAATATCACAAGGTATTCCGAGATGAAAAGCACCGCTTTCTCCTTCATGGTCTGAGGAATCCAGACGCAGCCATTCTCGGCAACACCCACTTCACCACGAACAATACCCACATCAGTACCATTCAGGTCATTAGCCTCAGCCACCGTATCAGGATTCTTCTGGGCAATCGTGATTTCTGGCAGATGAGAGGCAAAGACCTTGGCTTCCGGATAAGCCTTCTTCACCAGCTCATCCAGACACTCACCCTCCTTCGCCTCTATCACATGGCCACCTACCGATTCCGTCATCTCAATAAACTGTTTCAGCGTATCCTCATACTGGATACCCTTCACATCAACGGCAGGCATATCGAATTGAACATGCGTATTCTTACGCAACTTGTTCAGGAAATCTTCTTTCTTCATTTTACTTTTCCCTCCTTCCATAATTGATGAAAACTCTTCTTTGCAAACTCAGGCATGGCGTGACCGATACCCCAGGCATTCCAATTGCTGAAGTGCGTGCAGCATTCAGGAATCAGATTGGCGAGTGGCGCAAACTTCAGGGCTGTGGTGTAGAGCGCAGGACGGTCGAAGAGATACTTCATACCATTCGACATCGCCTTCTTCACAGGATCTGCCTTGCCCAACTTCTCCAAACTCTGGCGCCATACGTAAATCTGCGAACCCGGTCCTACCTTGGAAGGACAGACATTGTCGCAAGACAGGCACAAGGTGCAGGCAGAAACATTGTCGCTGTACTTCTGAGGATTCTTCAGCATACCCAGGTTCACACCAATAGGACCCGGAATAAAATAGGTGTAACTGTAACCGCCTGAACGACGATAAACCGGACAGGTATTCATGCAGGCTCCGCAACGCATGCATTTCAAAGTCTGCCAGTGGTCCTTATCAGCGAGAATGTCGCTTCTGCCGTTATCCACCAATACCACATGCATCTCGGCACCCGGACGAGCCTGGCGGAAATGAGAAGTGAAGGCGGTGGTAGGCTGACCGGTTCCGCAGCGACAAAGCAGGCGCTGGAACACAGCCAATGACTTATAATCAGGAACCAGTTTCTCAATACCCATCGCTACGATATGGAGCTTAGGCATGGAAGTGGTCATATCCGCATTACCCTCGTTGGTGCAAACCACGCAATCGCCGGTGGCAGCCACACCGAAGTTACATCCGGTCATACCTGCTCCAGCTTCCATAAACTGGTCGCGGAGATGATGACGGGCACAGCGGGTCAGGTAAGTAGGATCGTAGTTGCCGATTTCCTTGGAGATACCCTTCTCCTCGAACATCTTACCTACCTCCTCACGCTTCAGGTGAATGGCAGGCATCACGATATGGCTAGGCTTCTGATGCAAGAGCTGGATGATGCGCTCACCCAGGTCGGTCTCTACCACGTCAATGCCGTGCTGCTCCAGATAAGGATTCATCTCGCACTCCTCGGTGAGCATCGACTTCGACTTCACCATCTTCTTCACGTTATGGTCTTTCAGAATACCGAGCACAATCTCATTAAATTCCTGTGCATCCTTTGCCCAGTGAACCTTCACCCCACGGCTCTCCAGATTCTTGGAAAACATATCGAGGTAATCGGCAAGATGGGTAATCGTGTGCATCTTGATTTCAGACGCATGCTCGCGGAGGTCTTCCCACTCAGGAAGTTCCTGCGCCATTTTATCTCTCTTCTGACGAACAGACCAGAAGGTAGCGTCGTGCCAGGTGGTCTTCTCTACGTTCTGCGTAAACTTCGCAGCTCTCTTGGAATGTTCTGTACTCATAGTCCTGCAGCTAATATTTGAACAACATGAATAAACTTGATCGGCATATTCTCTTTCTTGGCGATTCCCGCCATGTGCATCAGGCAGGAAGAATCCGGACCCGTTACATACTCGGCACCTGTAGCCATGTGGCGCTTGATTTTATCTTCGCCCATACGGGTAGAAACGGCAGGCTCCTCAATAGAGAACATACCGCCGAATCCGCAACACTCATCCTTGCGCTCCGGTTCGTGGATGGTAATGCCTTCCACCATATTTAATAAGTCGATGATTTTGTTGAAAGGCTTGATGTGGCGCTCAGAAGGAGATGACAATCCCAGTTCGCGCACACCGTGACAACTGTTGTGTACACTCACCACATGCGGGAACTTGCCCGGCACATGATCCACCTTCAGCACATCGTGAAGGAACTCCACAACATCCATGATTTTCTTTGAGGAAATACACTCGTGCTTACCCTCAAAGATTTTAGGATAATACACCTTTACGTAAGCAGCACATGAGGCAGAGGGAGCTACGATATAATCGTAATCCTTGAACAGCTCATCAAATGTCTCTATGACCTTCTCCGACTTGTACTGAAAACCGGCATTAGCCATTGGCTGGCCGCAGCAAGTCTGTTTTTCGGGATAACCCACGTCTAGTCCATAATGCTTAAGCAACTTGTATGTAGCCACACCCGCTTCAGGGTAAAGGGCATCCACATAACAAGGGACGAATAATCCGACTTTCATTGTTGTTATATTTATCTTGTTTTCTATTTGTTTATTCTTTTTCTACATGACTAAAAGCCGCTGCAAAAGTAACAAAAAAATAGTAAAAATAAAAGATTTTATGGAAGAAATTATGAGAATTGATGTTATTTAACTGTAAAGAATTGCAGAAAATTTGGAATAATCAAATAAATAGCGTAACTTTGCATCTAGAAATAGAGTGTCTACCATTTGTGAACTAAGCCAAATGCAGTTTAGTTGCTAAAAACATAAATAACAAGACATATAAAGAACAAACTTATAGTTATATTTAATGATGAAGAAACAGCTTAAGAAAGTCCTCGTTCTGGGTTCCGGTGCTTTGAAGATCGGCCAGGCAGGTGAGTTTGACTATTCCGGTTCGCAGGCTCTCAAGGCTTTGCGCGAGGAGGGTATTAGTTCCGTCCTCATTAATCCAAACGTTGCTACAATTCAGACCAGTGAAGGTATTGCTGACAAGGTTTATTTCTTGCCGGTGACACCTTTTTTTGTAACTGAAATTATCAAGAAGGAGCGCCCTGACGGCATCATGCTGGCTTGGGGTGGACAGACGGGTTTGAACGTTGGTACAGAACTTTACCTCAACGGTGTGCTCAAGGAGTACGGTGTGGATGTGTTGGGTACTTCGGTAGAGGCTATCATGAACACGGAAGACCGCGACCTCTTCGTAAAGGAGCTTAACAAGGTTGACCTCAAGGTTCCTGTAAGCCACGCTTGCGAGAACATGGAGGAGGCTGTGGCTGCGGCACGCAACATCGGCTACCCTATCATGATCCGTTCTGCCTACGCGCTGGGTGGTCTCGGTTCTGGTGTCTGCAAGACCGAAGAGGAGTTCAAGGAGATTGCTGAATCTGCCTTCACTTTCGCACCTCAGGTACTCGTTGAAGAGAGCCTGAAGGGATGGAAGGAGATTGAGTTTGAGTGCATCCGTGATGCGAACGACCGTTGTTTCACCGTTGCCTCTATGGAAAACTTCGACCCACTCGGAATCCATACAGGTGAGTCTATCGTTGTGGCTCCAACCTGTTCTCTCACCGACGAGCAGGTGAAGATGTTGCAGGACATCGCCGTGAAGTGCGTCCGTCACCTCAACATCGTGGGTGAGTGCAACATCCAGTATGCTTTCAATGCTGAGACCAACGACTATCGTATCATCGAGATCAATGCTCGCTTGAGCCGTTCTTCTGCCCTCGCTTCTAAGGCTACCGGTTATCCGCTCGCCTTCGTTGCAGCCAAGATTGCCCTCGGTTATACACTCGACCAGATTGGCGAGATGGGTACTCCTAACTCAGCTTATGTGGCTCCATCACTCGACTATATGATCTGTAAGATTCCTCGTTGGGACCTTACCAAGTTTGTCGGTGTAAGCCGCAAGATTGGTTCTTCCATGAAGTCTGTAGGCGAAATCATGTCTATCGGCCGTTCTTTCGAGGAGATGCTCCAGAAGGGTCTCCGTATGATTGGTCAGGGAATGCACGGTTTCGTAGGCAACGACCACACCAAGTTTGATAACCTGGATGAGGAACTTTCCAACCCTACCGACCTCCGTATCTTCGCCATCGCCCAGGCTCTGGAGGAAGGTTACACCATCGAGCGCATCGAGGAGTTGACCAAGATTGATTCTTGGTTCATCGAGCGCATGAAGAATATCGTAGATTACAAGCACAAGCTTTCTGAATATAATACGCTGGAGGAGATTCCAGCCGAGGTATTGCGCGAGGCTAAGGTATTGGGCTTCTCTGACTTCCAGATTGGCCGCTTCGTATTGAAGACTCAGAACACCAATATGGAGAAGGAGGTACTGGCAGTTCGTGCCCTGCGTAAGAAGTTGAACATTCTGCCTGCAGTAAAGCGCATCCCTACTGTGGCTAGCGAGCATCCTGACCTCACCAACTATCTCTACATGACATACGCTGTAGAGGGTTACGACATCAACTACTACAAGAACGAGAAGTCTGTCATCGTTCTCGGTTCGGGTGCTTACCGCATCGGTTCTTCTGTAGAGTTCGACTGGTGTTCAGTAAACGCCATCAATACAGCCCGCAAGTTGGGTTACAAGTCAATCATGATCAACTACAACCCGGAGACCGTATCTACCGACTACGATATGTGCGACCGTCTCTACTTCGATGAGCTTTCATTCGAGCGTGTACTCGATGTCATCGACCTGGAGTCACCACGTGGCGTGATAGTTTCTGTAGGTGGTCAGATTCCAAACAACCTGGCTATGAAGCTTCATCGCCAGTCTGTGCCAATCCTGGGTACATCTCCTGTCAACATTGACCGTGCCGAGAATCGTGGTAAGTTCTCTGCCATGCTTGATAAGTTGGGCATCGACCAGCCTAAGTGGAGCGCCCTCACATCAATGGAGGATGTTCAGAAGTTCATCGACGAGGTAGGCTATCCTGTTCTCGTTCGTCCATCTTACGTTCTTTCCGGTGCAGCCATGAACGTTTGCCACGATGATGAGGAGTTGCGTCGCTTCCTGGAGGCAGCTTCTGAGGTTTCTAAGGAATACCCAGTAGTTATCTCCCAGTTCATGACAGAGACCAACGAGATTGAGTTCGACGGTGTGGCTCAGAATGGTGAGATTGTAGAGTATGGTATTTCAGAGCACGTAGAATATGCAGGTGTTCACTCCGGTGACGCTACCATGACCTTCCCTGCCCAGCAGATTTCCTTCGCTACAGCCCGTCAGATCAAGAAGATTTCACGTGCCATCGCCAAGGAGCTCAACATCTCGGGTCCTTTCAATATCCAGTACCTGGCTAAGGGTCGTGATGTAAAGGTAATCGAGTGTAATCTCCGTGCATCCCGTTCATTCCCATTCGTGAGCAAGGTATTGAAGCGCAACTTCATCGAGACTGCTACACGCATCATGCTCGATGCTCCATATCAGAAACCGGATAAGTCTGCTTTCGATATCGACCGTATGGGTGTGAAGGCTTCACAATTCTCATTCGCCCGTTTGCAGAACGCCGACCCAGTTTTGGGTGTAGATATGAGTTCTACCGGTGAGGTAGGTTGTATGGGTGATACTTTCGAGGAGGCATTACTCAACTCTTTGATTGCCACCGGCTACAAGATTCCTTCAAAGGACAAGGGCATCATGCTTTCAAGCGGTGGTGCCAAGGAGAAGGCTTCTCTGCTCGACGCAGCACAGGCTTTGGTAAAGAACGGTTACACCATCTACGCTACAGCCGGTACGGCGAAGTTCCTCAACGAGAACAACGTGAAGGCTACAGCCGTAGGATGGCCTGATGAGGACCACAAGGATCTTCCTAACGTGATGCAGATGATTGCCGACCACAAGTTCGACCTCATCGTCAACATCCCTAAGAATTACACCAAGCGTGAGCTCACCAATGGTTACAGAATCCGTCGTGGCGCCATCGACCACAACATTCCTCTGTTCACCAATGCCCGCCTGGCTTCCGCCTTCATCGAGGCATTCTGCACATTGAGCCAGGACCAGTTGCAGATTAAGAGCTGGCAGGAGTACGAGTAATCTCGTTGTTTTTTAGGCACGGATTACACGGATTTTTATGAGAGATGATTATCTCCGCTAGGCGTCCCGCCGGATTTGAAATCCGCAGCAAAGGAAGGCGTCCCGCCGGATTTGAAATCCGGCGCTAAAAAATGTCCTAACCTTTTTAGGCTCTGCGGATTTGAAATCCGCAGTAAAGGAGTATGCTTCTCCTTTTGTTGGGGGATTACAAATCCCCCGGTTTTAATAGGTCGAACATTTTTTGACGGCGGATTGCAAATCCGCCGGGACGCCATTCTC
>ERZ780035.47-NODE-47-length-9347-cov-3.26625_pt1 | contig 9347 bp, 15 predicted proteins | sample MGYA00511926_ERZ780035 | MGnify/ENA primary metagenome ERZ780035 (study PRJEB29588, sample SAMEA2148024) | human gut metagenome | biome: human gut; feature: human-associated habitat; material: faeces | place: Denmark | collected 2008/2010 ...
GTTAAGAACAAGCCTTGACACAGTTTAAATTACACCCCCGATAAGGCTAAAAGGTACTAACTTAAAGGATATAATATCAGAAATAGATACAGAATCGGTTAATCCTTTTTCTATTGATATGGATGCTATAAATAACATCAAAGTACCTTAGCCAGAAATTAGTGGTTTGGTGGAAATGTCGGGATGGCTGGAGAATAACCAGTAGTCAGTTCTGGCTTTAACTAGTGCATTTCAGGGCTTAGGTTCTGCCATGTCTTAGTTAGGAGCTGGTGATACTGTAGCTATGCTGGCTTAGGTAACTGCTTAGATAGCTTCTGCTGCTATGTCTTATGTTGCTTTGGCTACAGCTGCTGGTACTGCTAATGCTATGAAGATGCCATTCCCTGCTAACTTAGCAGCAGTAGCAACAGTAATAGCAACAATGGTAGGTATTGCTGCTACTGTTAGTGGTTATTTGTCTGGTTCTTATGCAGAAGGTGGTATCATTAACGGAGCTACAACTCATGGGGATTAGTTACTGGCTAGGGTTAATGCTGGTGAAATGATACTGAATGGTAGCCAACAGAGAAACCTATTTAATTTGCTGGATGGTGGTACTGGCTCTAACATGAGTGGACAAGTAGAGTTTAAAATCAGTGGTAGTGCCCTTAAAGGTGTGCTTAGAAACTATGATAACAAGATGTCAGTACTTTAATGATTAAATAAGAACTAAATAAATAATTATGATATATAACGGTTACTTTAGAGATAGAGAGGATTCTAAATATACTGTTAGAATCACAACGGCAAACGGAAATACAGCTAAGGAAATAACTCTTAGTGGTACTCCTTTTGTCACTGAGATGAATGAATCAGATGATACTATATATACACCGGCAAAATATTAGACTGCAACGGTAGAAGCCATTAGCGATGATTACATGTTTGATGTCTATTCTGGCAAGGCACAAGATACTAAGGTGGAGCTTTACAAAGGTATTGATTTGATGTGGACTGGATATGTAAGACCTAACCTATATGATGTAGGCTTTGAAAGAAGACGTGAGCTTATCCAGATAGAATGTCAAGACGCATTATCCACATTGCAGTATTTCCCTTACAAGCAAACTGACAAATAGGTAAGAACATTCCTATATATTATAAATAAGGTGTTGACTAGATGCAATGCCTACACTACATTCTATGTCTCTGACAATACCTAGTTAAGCTCAACCTCTGACAGTTGCATATTGGGTGATTTGTATATCAGTGAACAGAACTTCTTTAATGATGCCAACGGTAACGATGTTTGGACATGCAAAGATGTGCTAGAGGAGATTTGCCAGTATCTAGGCTTGACTGCCATAGCGGATAAGGATGCAGTTTTCTTTGTGGATTATGACGCTATTAAATAGGGCAATAACACTTACTGGAGATACTAGTTAGGAAACAACTATTATTCTACTGGAACTAAGGTAACGGTATCATTTACTAAATAGGTAAGGGCTAAGGATTATTCAGCCAATGGTGCAACTATATCTATGGACAAGGTATATAACAAAGCTACAGTGAAGGCAGATTTGTATGACTATGAGAATGTACTGCCAGATATGTATGATGAAGCAATAAATATAACTGCTGATAAGGATGATACCTTGAAATCATCTGGTAACATAAACAATGGCATGTATGGGGAAGTAGTTAAATCTTAGCTAGGAGACACTGATAACAACAATATGATTATAATGGTTGATAGAATCTATAACCCACAAAAGAAAATGTATGGTGCTTATAATGTGGTAGCTGTGAAATACTTCAATAATCCTTACTATAAATTCTATAAGTACAATGGCACAAAAGATGTTACTGATTCTACTACAACTATTAACTATACAAATAGCAAGTCCATGCACGGTGCTACTATAGCTAAGTTTTATGTAAAGAAAGTGGATAAGCCATATACATCTATATGGGATGAGATTCAAGGCATAGCTAATAAGAAACTGACTTTGGATGAATGGATGGCAAAGAATCAGCTTAGTAACATAAGTTTCAGTAACTATATTATGATGTTGAATCCAGACACGAATCACATATCTAATGCAGACATAGAGAAATACCCTTATTTCCAGACTACAGTAACTAATACTACAGCTTTGTTTGGTGGTAATAATGCCTATTTGATTATCAGTGGCAACTATTACTATCATTACTTTGTAGATGACCCTTACCCAATACCACAAAGTGAAGCAGATATTCGTGAGGGTAGATATTCTATGGATGCTGGCTAGACCTATCTGTTATGTAGGTTACAATGGGGAAACTTATACTGGAATGGTAACAGTTGGACTAGCACTAAATCCACATTCAAGTTACCTTACTTACTAGATAGTGCCAGTAAGGATGAGAGAAGGGCAGATGCTACAATGTTCAAGGACAATGAAATTTGTAATACTGTAAGCTGGAGAATAGGAACAAATGAAAAAGGATATGCCATAAAAGCACCTAATACATCTATAGTTAGTGGTCTTCCTATATTGACTGTATTCAAGCCATTTGACCCTAACTATCATTCTAACAAGTCTGGAGATAACAAGGGATAGCACTATAAGCACTCAGTAGTATTCCTAAAGAACTTTGAAATTAAGGCTATCATTGGAGACCCAACATTTAGTGATAAGAATGATTCTGATACTGAATACAGCATAGACATAGATACGGACTATGTAAAGGAATTGGACGCTATAAATTTCAAGATTAACACTTGGGATAACAAGAAGCCTAACTATAGTTGTGTGGCTTATAAAGATTCAAATGGTGACTTCTAGTTTCTGGACAGAACTTATAACAAATCATTGGCTACAGAGGTGAAAGGTGTTAGCTTCACAGATTCCAACAACATAGAAAGTGTATCTGATGGCACATTACGTTAGGAATGGTGGCTGATATACAGACTATATAAATAGTATAAGAATTAGTCAGTAGTCCTAAAGATGAGCCTTAGAAATAATAATGAGCACTATGGACTTTACACGGTTCACAACTTGGACGGTAAGTAGTTTGTAGTTGACAGTATAGATAGAGATTACCAGAATAATAGCTAGGAAATTAAACTGATAGAAAAGAAATGAAGTTTATTAAGAGAGACAAAACCAAGGGTAGTTTAACTAATGACATTAGAGGGGCTTCTGGTATTGTAAGTAATAATTCCAGTGGCAACTCTAGTACTACTCTGGAATCACATAGAATTTGGGGATAGTTGTTTGACGGCACTAATGATGTTACTGGTGATATGCAGAACGTAGGTTCTATTACTGCAACTGGCAACATATAGACGGATGAAAGTGTCATAATTAAATAGTTAGATGCAGATGGAAATGAAGTAGAAGGTGGAGACTTAACTATATCTGTAGAAGATAAGAAAGCTAAGTTTTCTGGTAAGGATTAGTATGTCTTTGATGGAGCTATAGAAGGTACTGATATTAAAGCTAACGGTAATTTAGATGTTACTGGTGCTTCTACTATGAATGGTGTTACTGTTAATGGTGATGCTGCTTTTAATAAAAACATAGAAGTAAAAGGACAATCTAAACTAAATGATGTTTCTTCTAATAATATTACCAATAGCGACACTATCAAAACTAAGAACTTAGAGGTTACTGGTTCAGCACATTTCTTTGAACTTATAATAGACAAAATTAAGGCTGCTGGTGGTGCTGTTTTGTTCACTCCAGCAAACGGATTTAAAGTAGATATAGTGGAATCCGTAACAGACGGATATAAGCTATACTGGTAGGCTGATGATGGAAGTGGTAACTAGGCTGATAATATGTGGAAGGTGAATGATTAGGCTTTGTGTATGTCATTCAATCAAGCTAAAGAAGGTACTAACCACAACATATCTAACAAGTATTACTGGAGCTTAGTTACTGCTGTTTCTGATACAAACCAACCAGTAAGTATAGAAGAAAAGAAATACCACTATATAGTTATCTCTACAGTTACTAAGGATGGTACTGTAAATCCAGAAATAGGAGATACTATAGCTATGCTAGGATATAGAGGAACTGACGATAAGAAAAGACAGAGTGCTATTTATATATCTGCTTATACCAGTTTGGATAAAGGACTAACAGCACCCCTTCTAGCATAGTATTAGGGTATCAATGACTTTAATCTGGAATCACATAGAAAAAGTTATTTTGATGCTAGCGGTGCTAAGTTTGTCGGTAACTTTGAAGTATCAAACGGCTAGACTATAGAAGACTACATTAATAATAAAATTGATGGTGCTAAATCTGTAGCACCTTATATAGGTTCTGATGGCTACTGGTATGTTTGGGATAACACTTTAAAGAAGTATGTTAAGACCAATACCAAAGCAGAAGGTAAAGACGGTATTAACGGAACTAATGGTAAGGATGCTGAATTTTACAAGCTGTAGCCAGTTTAGGAACTAGCTGTAGTGGATAAAAACGGTACTCTAGGAATATCTTTAATGTATAATATCAAGCATATTAAAGGAAACAATGAATTTACTGTTGGTGCTAGTGATGCTGGTTATTATGTAAGGTTCAAACCTAATACAAGTTCTAACTATATAAACCTATCTTTGAACACTACAGCACATTTATATACAAATGCTAAGTTCTAGACTAATTACCATAAATAGGGAACAAAAATAGAGTATCTGACAGTTTAGTTAGTTTCTGATAGTTTAGTGAAAGATACTAGAGTTGTTCCAGTTCAATTTGCAGCCAGTGCTACCCTAGAAATAACAGACAGTATCAAAACTACAGTATAGGACAACACCACTAGTATTACTGATTTGGCTGGTAAAGTTTAGACTAATACAAATAACATTTCTTCTATAACTTAGAAAGCAAATAGTATTGAATCTAAGGTAACTTCAAATACAACAAATATCAATAACATAACTGGGCAACTGTCTTCACAATCCACATCAATTTCCAAATTAGAGCAGAAAGCAAATAGTATTGAATCAAATGTAACTAGTAATACCACTACTATTAATAATCTTAGTGGTTCTGTAACTAGTTTGCAGTCTGATATGTCAGATGTCAAGCAAACAGCATCTAGTATCACTTCTACAGTATCATCTATGAAAGATGAGATAATAGGTGAAAACCGTATGCTAGGGTTGAATGGTCAAGGATGGAGCAATAACACTATATATGATGACGCTGGTAATTCTTTTCACTGTGAATCAACAGACTGGTTTCAATCTCATTCTATAGAGGATTTCAATGGTGATTATACATTCTCATTTGGTTTCTGGGGCGGTACCACACAAATAAAGATACTAGATTTTACACAAACATATTATGATGATGGAATTTATAACCAATATGTAGATTTCGGCACTTATACACCGTGTAAAATATTAACTACTTCTTCAAGCGTATCAAATGCCACTTTAACTAATTATGCTACTAGTGGAACATCATCAACTTGGACTTATACCAACACAGAGACTATAACATTGGCAGTTGGTGATAATGTAGCGGTGAGAGTAACTAATAGCACCAATAACCGTTATAATAGTATCTATGGTACAGTATCAGCTATCAACACAAGTTCTAAGAGTGTTACAGTTAAAGCCATTGCATTATTAGACCAACCTAATACTATTTGTACTTTATCATGTCCTACAGACAAAAAAGACGGCACTGGCATTAACTCTTTACACTATGATGAGAAACTTGGTAGATATTGGATAAGGTTCAAGGAAACTAGAGGGTCAGCAAAGACATTTGTAATACTATTTAGGAATCTAAGTGCTTCAAATGTTGGGTGGATATCTAGACTGATGCTAGAAGAAAGTGTTGAATATCCGCATAAGTATAATAACACTGGTCAAGCATCACAATCCATGATTAAGCAGACAGCAGAAAGCATCATGATGAATGTTAACAACACTTATGTGAAAATTGGTGACGGAAATATAACTTTGAACGGTGACACAAAAGTGAACGGCTCTTTGACACTTAATGATGAAAACCAAGGTTTTTTGTTGCTTGGTGATAGTGGAACAACAGAAATATCACCAAAGTCAATTGGAACATATAATGAGTTCAAGAGCAAAACAACCAATATCATAAAAACACATTACAATTCAACAATTTATGGTAGTCCAACAGTAGATGGTGCTTTGTATGGTTTTTCTTGGAACGTATCACAAAAACTAGGTACATTCAAGAAAGGAAGTTATATCAAGCTTTTGGACTATACCAATGTTGCATTTGCTAATGTTGGAATGGAACAAATAGGTATAAGAACACCATCTGCAACGTTTTATATACACGAGAATGGAACATTGACAAAGACAATTACTGTTGGTAACAAAACTTCTGTTGATATAGGCAATTATACAGTGGTAGGTGACAATGTTGAAGTTATGGTGAGTGGTCGGTTCACAGTACAAGCGTCCGCATCTATTTGGGGTACAAGTCAAGATATATTATCACCAAGAGATACCAACATTACCATCCAACCAATAAGACCAATGCCATCCATTTCTGTAACTGTAAATTGGAAGAATGAAGTTCCAACAGCATCCGCATTTATGCTAATAGGATATGATGGATTTGCTGCTAACTTTGGTACAAATACAACAGTATATTGTGGAAAGGACGGATTCATTGCAAATTATGGCAACAATGAGTTTAGGATAACTGATGCTGGTATAAGTCATAACAACATGGCTACAACTTACACAATTATCGGTACTTCATCTAGTTCTAGTCCTACAACTTACACAGTGCAAGACCCAATAGATACAGTACTTTGTCAGTATGGTTACTGTAAGGTAATATTTCCATCTAACCCTTATAATGGTCAGAGAATAAAAATCTATGATAAGAGTCCATCAGAGAGTTATATAAATAGTAACGGAAAATACGTATGTGGTGCCGATAGAAGATATAGTGACAGAAGCATTTGGACAAATCAAAACTTAGCAAACTTTGGAGTTAGAATATATACCTATATAAATGATACATGGTTTGAAGAATATACTGGATAATAACTAGATGTAACTAATTGCCTAGATATAACTAAATTGATGGTAAACTTAATTAAATAGGAATGAAAGAAAACTGGAAAGAACTTGGATTCAAAGATAGGGCGCAATATACTACTGCTATGGTACTGATAGCTAGTGGCATACTCTTAGCCTTTGTTAGTTTCTTCTTAATCCATACTATAACTAGTGGAGTGCTTATCTACATTGCCTAGGCTTTTACTGCTGGTGGTGCTATATTCGGTGTAAGCATCTACTTCAAGAACTAGCTAATAGAAGCGCATGGTGAAACTATGAATAAGGTGAAGGAGCTTATAGAAGATGTAGTAAAAGACCATTTAGAAGCCAAACACTAATAAATTAGGCTGGTATCTTACAATAAGGTACTAGCCTTTTTCGTTATTATGATTACATTATTAACTAAATAGATAAGATATGGATATAAATAACATAGATATAGAGGAACTGAAAAAGCAATGTAAAATTATCGCAAAACAGAATCATGACAAAGCCTATAATAATCCTTTATATGAATATATTATAGAGGTTGCTAACAACCTTTGGGGTGATTCTACTATTCCAGTAGGTTTTTATTTAAACTGTAGAAATGGACTTATAAACACAGAAATGCCTGAAAGCTATCTAAATGATATTGATATTCAGGACACATTAAGGGCTTTTCACTTGGATGCTGAAAAGTTCTGGTATCTTTGTATATTTATATTAGATGTTGTAGAGGGATTTATGACAGATACAGTAGAAGAAATTACACCTATGGATGAATTAATTTCATTATGTAATGCCCTTAGTAAAGCAAAGCCAATGATACCAAAAATAGATAAGATATTTGAATCAGGTGATTGGTGTCCTATAGAAAGCAACAGTGTTTTGTCAGTAAAGGTAGGTAATAAGAATATATTTTCAATAACCAATCAATCAACTTTGCGTACTATTCAATATATATTGCAAGATTTCATTCAGAATCATAGAACTGATGAAGATTTAAATGATTCCTCTTTTACGGCTAAGAAGGGAAAAGATAAACCTGCTATGATGAAGCTGGTTTTATTTAATAGGTATCTTATAGATTTTTTGCAGAGTATTACAGTTGATACTTCTGTAAAATCATCAGATAGAATAGTAGAAAGAAAGACTATTGATGGTGATGTAAAGAAGATAGTAATGAAAGATGGTAGCATCTGTTATGATAAAAGCACCTTAATCGGGAGAATGGCTTATGAACTGGGTATAGCTGTTGATAGATATGGACAGCTTAATGAGAGATTTAAAGAAGTAGGTTACTTTAAGAACTATATAAAGAAGGATAAAGATAAGCGTATAAGTGCCACTAATTGCCGATATATGATAAAAGGGGGATAATTTAGCAGCTTTTTATCCCCCTACAGAAAGCCTTAAAACCTTTGGAAGGTATTAGAATTTGCCTTATCTTTGCACCCGTCAAATAAAAGCTTTGACTAGTGCATCCATTAACAGAAGCTGTAGCCCTATGGATTGTACTATAGTTAATAGTTTAGGGAGGTATAACCAGCATATATAAATATGAATACAAATAATAATAAAGTTATGGAGACTGCCAAAGACAAGTTTTTGAAGAAAGTAGAAGACATCTTAAAAACTTATTGTATAGAGTCTTTTATGGATGATGTCATAGGTGATGATATTAGTGATATTTATGCCGATATAGAGTGCTCAATGGATGATGCTAGAGAGAGTAATAATAAGGATGCTTTGTCGGATTTGAAAGTAGCTTATGTAGAATTGCAGCGTGCAGAAAGAAGCTACTGTGATGAGGTGAATAGTAATAACAAATAAATAATAAAGGTATGGATAAAATGAAGATAAAGACCATTGACGGTAAAGAAGTAGAGTTTGAGAATGTAGCTGCTGTATTCAACACTACCAGAAAAGAGCGTAATGAATACTTTGGTAAGTATGTAGCAGAAAAGCCTATTAATATAGGTGCTGTAGCCAATAAGGTTAAGGAACTGGAGAAAGAATATAACTTGTACCTAGCTAACTTAAAGGTTCTGGCTGATGCTGTAGATGTGGAGAAGAAGGCTGATGATGCTAAGAAGCTAACAGCCCAAGTAGATGAAATGACTGGCGAACAGCTAGCATTACTGAAAGCAGCTATAGAAGCTAAGATGAATCAGCAGCAGAATTAAACACATTATGAATGAAGGTTATCATTACTTTGGTAGCCTTCATTGCTCTAATAGGGGTATGGGGTGTAATTTTGAGCCAGAAGGCACGGGGGTGTAATTTAAACTGTGTCAAGGCTTGTTCTTAACTTTCATTCCCACTC
>ERZ780035.55-NODE-55-length-8953-cov-6.15925_pt1 | contig 8953 bp, 7 predicted proteins | sample MGYA00511926_ERZ780035 | MGnify/ENA primary metagenome ERZ780035 (study PRJEB29588, sample SAMEA2148024) | human gut metagenome | biome: human gut; feature: human-associated habitat; material: faeces | place: Denmark | collected 2008/2010 ...
ATTCGGATCTGTCTTTTTAAACATAGTCATTCTTTTAATTGATGGTGTAAAGATACGAAAAATATTCCAGATAACAGCATAAAGCAGAGATTATTTTCGTGAAATATAAACATTTTAAACAGTCCTTACTTTTTAAAGTGGGCTCTATTGTCTTTTAATATTATGGTAAGAAGTCGGATTCTTGCATTGTAAGAAAGAAGATGTTGATTGAAATTCTAGAAAAATGAACATAATATGTGAGAAAACATAAGAAAAAGGAACGTGCATGAATTCTTTTTTGTACTTTTGCATTTGAAATAAAATACAAGGCTTATGAAATCGAGATTCTTAACAAATTATACAGAGACAACCTTCCTGTCAACCATTCAGATGAACTTGCGTCGCTGCAAGGCATTTGATTTCTCAGTCAGCTTTATCAAGAAAGCCGGCCTGGTACTCCTGTCTAAAGATATCAAGGCTGCTGTTGAACGTGGAGCCAAAGGAAGAATCATCACTTCTACCTACCAGAACTTCACAGACGTAGAATCCCTGAACTTTTTCATGAGCCTCACCCGATATCCCAATTTTGAATGCCATCTGGATGACGAATGCTTCCACGATGAGAAAAACTATTCTACCAATGGATTCCACTCCAAGGGCTATCTCTTCGAGATGGAAGATGGAATCGAGATGGTTGTTGGGTCATCTAATATCACTCGCTATGCTTTGTTGAAAAACATAGAGTGGGATTTGGTTGTAAACTGCGACCGTGATACCGAGGCTTATCTTGATGCAATGAATGAGTTTGAAAATCTTTGGAACCAGACTTATGAATTATCACAGGATAGAATCAAGGATTACTCTACAAAACTCAGTTTTGCTATAGAGCGTTGGGATATGGATTACGATATGGCGAATTCCGATATCAAGCCTAATTATATGCAGCGCAAAGCGCTTCGAGAATTGAATCGTTACCGTGCCATCGGACAGGAGAGGGCTTTGGTGATTTCTGCTACAGGTTCCGGAAAGACATATCTGGCAGCATTTGATGCGCTCAATTTCAACCCAGACAGATTACTCTATATTGTGCACGAGGGTTCTATCTTGAAGAAATCCTTAGAGACATTCCAAAAGGTATTTGGTGGCTCTAAAACTTGCGGCTTGTATAATGCGGAAGCAAAGGAAACAGAAGAAGATTTTCTGTTTTCTACCAATGTATCTATGTGCCGCTCACTCGAACTCTTTGATAAGAAGGAATTCGATTATATCATCATCGATGAGTGTCATCATGCTGTTGCGGACAGTTATCGGAAAATCATCGACTATTTTGAGCCAGAGTTCCTGTTGGGCTTGACAGCTACCGAGAACCGAATGGATAATCTGGATGTAGTAGAGATTTTCGGCAATAATATCCCATACGAGTTGCGGCTTCGTGATGCCATCATCAATGATCTGATTGTGCCATTCCATTATTTCGGCATTCGTGACGAACTGGTTGATTATGGCTTGACTGCTTCAGGAGAACGCCGTATGATATCACAGATTTCTACACCAGAGAACTGTGAGTTTATCCATCAACAGATAGAGAAACATCGTATGGAAGGACAGAAACTGAAAGCTCTGGCTTTCTGTAGAAACATCCAGCATGCTAGAATGATGGCAGATAATCTGGGTGATTATTATCATACAGCTTTCTTGAGTGGTAAGAACAAGACCGGTGAACGTATTCGTGCCTACAATGATTTGCAAGATGAAAACCGGGATTTGGAAATCCTGTTTGCTGTAGATATTCTGAACGAGGGTGTGGATATTCCTGGTGTCAACATGGTGCTTTTCCTGCGCCCAACGGAATCGAGTACCATCTTTTTACAGCAATTGGGTCGAGGACTTCGTAAGTATGCCAACAAGCCTTATGTTACGATACTCGATTTCATCGGCAACAGCTATAAGCGTAGCGTTCATATAGCCTTGGCACTTGGTAGTCTTTCCCGAAATTCCATCTTGGAAAAGAAACTTTTGAAGTTTATGGTAAGGAATGATTTCAAAAGTTTAGGTCTGGACAATTATGGTGTTGAGATACATATCGACGATCTTTCTAAAGAAGAAATCATTGACAAGATAGAGAGCGAGAATTTCAATCGCATCAACTATCTGAAGATGGATTATCAGAATTTCAAGGCATATTTGAAGACTCCGTCTTATCCATCGCACATGGATTATATGAATAGTGATTATGCTCCTAATCTCTTGAAATTCATGAAGATAAAGATTGGTTCCAAGAAAACCAATTCTTATTATGGCTTCTTGAAGGGCATAGAGGAAGAGGATTTGCCTGTATTCTCAGAAGAGCAGATTGCTTGCATCAACTATCTTTCAAGTCTTTTGCCTTTGGTAAGAGAACACGAGTATCTAGTAATCAGAAATTTACTGGAGGGAGAGACTTCTTTATCTCGCATAGAAGCCAATATCCAGGAGGAGATTCCTGGCTTCAGGCATGAGCAACTGGAGCACGCTTTGCGATTCCTGGAAGAGGGATTTGCTGTGAAGATAGAAGCGGATGAAGTGCATTTATGTGGCGAAAGAGAAGATGAATATGATGCGTATCTGCAAGATTTGCTCAACTATGGCTTGACGCAATATGAGGCAAGATATGCTGAAACGAAAGAAGATTTCTTGTTGTGGCAGGATTATCGTCAGGATCAGGTGCTCTTGAAAATACTGGAAAATCCGAAGCACAATCAGTATGGCACTTATTATAAAAATGGCAATATGTATATCTTTGCGGGTTTAAAGAAGGATGCCTCGCTGTATGAACATTTGAAGTATAATGACAAGTTCTTGTCGCCAGATGTTTTCCAGTGGGAAAGTATTGCCCGTATTTCTGCCAAGGATGAGGCTTTGCAGCGGGCAGCCAAAAGGGTATTGGTATTTGTGAGAAAGGTGAGTGCCGAGAATGGCATTACTCTGCCATATACTTATATTGGAACAGGGTATTTGGAGAATCCAAGAAAGGGTGCCACGACGAATGGTTCCATATTGTATGATATTCACATGGATAATCCGTTGCCGCAGGAATTGCAGGAGGATTTCCAATGGATGGAGTAAATGAAATTTTAAATAGGAGATAAGACAATGAAACATTATAATGTGGTTGCAGCCGTGGTTTGCTATGAAGGCAAGTTTCTCTGCATGCAGAAAGGCAAGACGAAGTTTGAATATACCAGCTATAAATGGGAGTTCCCTGGGGGCAAGATAGAACCAGGTGAAACTCCTCAACAGGCGTTGGCTCGTGAGTTGCTGGAGGAGATGGAATATCCAGTAGAAGTAGGAGAGAAGTTGGTGACCGTGAATCACGAGTATTCCGATTTCTCGATAACTATGACAGCCTATCTATGTACTCCAAAAGCTGAGGCTGATGGGTTCAGGAGAAGGGAGCATGCTGATAGTAAGTGGTGCAGCCCTGTAGAGTTGAAAAATCTCGACTGGGCTGCAGCGGATGTTGGGGTAGTGGAAAGTATCTTATAATACGCTAGTCAATCTTGCCGTTAGTTGATAAGGCAAATTCCTCTAGATGAAATTTCTCCTTGGTAGCCTCTATTATCTCTTCTTTTTGCTTCTCATCAGAATTGTTTTTTTCGAGTGCAAGTATCAGATAATCATTGCCTTTTGATGGAGAGAAGATTTTGCCGATAAGCATTCTGAAATGCCTGTTGACGAATTCTTCTACTTGAGTACCTTCTTTCGGTGTAAGGCGATAGAACTCATATCTTTCATCCAGCATTTTCTGGATTTCATCCCGGAACATCTTGCGGACTCTGTTCTTCCAGGAAAATTTCTGGTGCTCATTATGACGGGCATACAGAGATACGACATAGAGGAAGTTTACATCGTAATGGAAGACTAGGAGGGTGTCTCGATCGAACAGGCGGTTATTGAAATGCTGGGTATTGAAGCACTTATGTTCCCTGTCGGTTGACGATACCTGGTCTGAGAAAGATAGATTCTCTGCCATCTTTGCGCTAATGAAGAAGTTCGGAATGATGTTGTATCCTTCCGTCAAATCATCACGGAGCTTTGGTACGTTGCCAAAGTTACGCTTGTCGTATTGGAGCTCTTCATCGTCCTTGTCGTCATTCATAAAGAGGTTCAGGTTCCACTGGATGATATTTCTGGCGTACGTAAACTGCTTATATACAGATTCTTTTCCGATGGCATGACCAAGCTTATAATATTTGCTATCACCGATGTAATAAACAGGCTCTGGATCTTTGCTTGTAATCAGGTTCTGGTAGGTGTACAAATGGTCTATGCGTTTGCCATCAGCCTGTTCTTTCAGACCAGCTGGGATGTTCTTTTCTCCCAGAAGTTCATCAATAATGGCTTCGAAAACGATATTGAAACTCTTAACCAGAAGATACTCTTTGCGTTCCTTCTGGGTGTTCATGCGCTTGGCGTTGTCAAAGAAGTCATAGCATAACTTCCAGAGATATAATGCTTTATCAGAAAAGTACTTGTATTTAATCTGGAGGAGTCTGGTCTTTCCTAGTCCATCTAGATAAGACTTGAAACGATAACCTGTGATTAACTGGAAATTGCAGTTGATATGATTGGTGAAACCATATCTTTCGCAGATATAGTTCAGGATGGAAAAGAAAATAATCAGTAATTCTTCATCGAAGTTTATCTGTTTCTTCCTGTTAACAGGATTGGTATAAACAGGACTGTTTTTGCAGACAATGGCTCTTGTGGTGGATATGGTCTTAGACCAATGAATGCGGTTGTAACCGGAATGGATGTTCTTCAGGATGAAGAAGATGAAATCCTGGTTATGCTTGTTGAAGTCGATGAGAGCCAGCAGAATATCGAGGAATGTGTTGTTGATTTGTCTGTTACTTTTACTGAGGCACGCTATTTTCTGGTGATAGACAATGCCGTTTCTGGTGGTATTGTTGTAAACCTCGATAGTGCGGTAAATCCAGACAGAGAACTCATAGATGAAGTCTTTCTCCTGTTGAGAGAGTGGGTTGTTCTGGTTCAGGTTGACGATGGTTTCCGGGGCGTATTTGCCGAATACTTTTTCGCCCTCTGAGGTGTCTTCGAGCAGTACTTTCGGCAAAATAAAGACGCAATCGTTGAGCTGGATATTGTAGTAATACCCAACGTAGTTGATGCTGACGTTGCCATCAATGTCCTGCATGGCGTCGATGCCGTGCAGAACATCCCTAATCTGTTCAGCCTGATACTGATGTTCTTCTATGAGGATTCTCATGTTATGTTATTCTACGGATTCAACAGTACATCCTTTTGATTTTGCTAATTTAATAATAAGATCGATATTATCTATGCCCCATTGTGTTGTAAAATAAAAATTGACTTTATCTATTGTTGTTAAAGGATGATCGAAGTTCCAACGTCTACCAGTGTCATTTTTATGTTTCTCTTTCCATTGAGGATAGTCCTCCACTTTAATAACTATTCTATCAGTCTTCTTCGGATTGATAAATCTGGTTATATCTGCTAAAATTTCAGAATATGTCTCTTTCTTATTATTAACCAGATATTCTATTACAGCAAGAGCCATTTCTTTCTTATTTAGGAGTTCGCTGCTTCCATTAACTCGATATTTCGTCTTGTCGTATGAACGCTGATTGCTATTGGTATTATTGTTAAGTTCCAAATCTGATTCGTTTTCGTATGAATCATCAGAATCCTCTTCTTCTGAAATGTATTCCTCTACTCCCAAATTCTCCAAGAACTGCTCAACGATAGCTATATCAACGTTAGTTTTGCCGTTCTTATCCTCATAGAATCGGTCGAAAGACAGAATCTTGCCTTCTTCATCCTGAAAGTCCTTATCATCGAAACCATAGTCCTTGAATACATCATTCCAGAGATAGAAGATAACCTTGCTTACGAATAAATCGGCATCGATTTCGCCATCCTTTGCCTTGCAGAAGAAATAGCCGAGTTTCTTGTCTTCTGAATTGGTAAGTGAACCAATCAGGTTGTTAACCTTGCTGATAAATGACCACCATTTGTACTGCTTATCTCCCGTGTTGATGTACCAGTTGAGAGGAGCGTTGGTTTCTTTGTCACGACCTTCGCGAATAGGCACATACTTCCAATCCCAGCGGCGCTTAAAGGCAGAGTCGATAGGGAAGAGGCTCTGGTCGCTGGTGTTCATTGTTGCCCAAATATAAAGATTGGAAGGCAGAACAAGTCGTTCTCCCCTCATGATGAGGCTTACCATATTGGCTTCGCCATAGAGCTGATTGATTTTGTCTTTATTCGTAATCTCCCATCCTTCAAATTCCTTTTCAAGATATTTCTGCATATCCTTGTCTGCTACGATAGGATAATCAGAAAAGCCATATTCGTTGCGATCAAGCAATTGGAATAGGTCACCAAAGATGTGGGCGCAATTACCTCTGTTTATTTCTTCGATAATAAGATATTGCTTTTTTGATGCCTTATTCTTAGTGAAAATATCTGGAGTATCGAGAAGTGCTGGGTGGATCCTATTATAGCTTTTGTCGCTCTTTTCACTCTTTTTGCTACCAAGTTTCTTCCACGCTTCAACATAGGCTTCGAGAAAAGCCTGAGGAATGAACTTATAGGCAATTCTGTCTTCCTTTACAACCTTTCCGGTTTCCTCATCAATAACCTTTTTGCCATTACAATCTCGGAGTACAACTTCTTCTGTAATAGGTTTATAAGTACCTACAAAAGAGGCGTAATCTGAGTCTGGATGGAATGTAGTTCGAATAACGTCTTCACTAAAGGTCAAATCCTTGATTGCCTTTGATTTACCTGTGCCTGGAGCACCATAGTAGATCTGTTGAAGTCCTGCCGCTTTAAGTAAAGAACTTTCTGTAGAAAAAGAATCTGTAGAGATACCCTTTCTTATAAGCTCGTTCTTTGGGTCAAGAACCATCTTTGCCATAGCTGTCAACGTTGCGCTGTAGCCATATTCAAATTTATCAATATTAGATAATTCTTTGAGTTCTACTCTGGCATCCTCTGCCTTTTTGTCGGGGTTCTTTCTATAGTAGTCTATAAATTCTCCCAGCAATTGCTTGGATATTGTACGCATGCTAAAGGCACCTTTGTTTTCTAATTTTACCTGATAGCAAAGTCTGTCTTTGTCTGCAATTAAAAGGCGTCCATCTACAGATTGGTCGCCAACCATAAGTTTATCGTAATCTTCCATGTTGTTCTTTAATGATGTTTCGGCAAAAGTACGACTCTCGGGTGAAAGTTGTATTACACATTATTGTTTTTCGTTGATAAGTTTGATGATGCTATTTAAAAAGTCATGAGCTGGTTGCTGCATATTCTCGACATCTGAATTACTTACATCATATTCGCAGTTATAATCAGCTTTCATTCTTAATTGTTCCATTCTGGAGAAAAATGCACCAAGTTCTTTGTCAATTTTACCTGTCTTAACGAAATTCATGCCAAATACGCCTAAAGTACCAGCATGAGTATGTGCCGAAAGCCCATAATGTATTAATAGTGCCTGAGCAGCATGGAAACAAGAATAGTAAAACCTATTAGCTGCCAAATCCCATAATCCCATAGAAAGCATTTGCTCTGCTTCTGCTATAAATCTTTTTGCTTTTTCCAGACGAAGTTCTACTAAAGAACTTCTTTCATCGTTTGTTAGCCCCATAATCTTACTCCTTCCTTTTCTACGTTTTTATAAAATGGTGTAATTTTATATTTCTGCCACTCCTTAGCGGAATACATTACAGGATTTATTTCTTTGCCTAAATCCCAACCTAGCTCGGTAAGAGGATAGGTAACATTGTCATAATCAGAAGGAAGAAGCTGTTCCTTGTCTAAGATAACAAGAATGTCCCAGTCGCTATCATCCCTTGCGGTACCTCTAGCTTGTGAGCCAAAAAGTATCGCTTTTCCGTATGGTGGCATATTCTTAGCCAGGCATTCACGGATAGCAGTCAATGTATGTTCTTGTTCCTTCTTCATATTGCAAAGATAAGATAAAAAGTTGAATTAGACAAGCAAAAGTCTTCTTTTTTATGAATTATTACATGATTTACAAGGTATATGGTAGAATGATTCCTGAACATTGTGGAATATTCTTCAGATTTTCATGTATTTGTTCTCTTCTAGTTTAAATGTTCAGATGAATCACTTCAATCCCCTCTCTTTCAACTTCCTTGAGAAGGAAGGGATTGAGGTGGTGATGCTTTCTGATAATATCAACTGGGCAGCCTAGAAGTTTTTCAAGGTATGCTTTCAGACAAACCACAAGGAAAAACTTGGGTGGGCATTTCAACGTATATATCAACATCGCTGCCTCCTGTGTTCTCACTGCCACCAGTAGCAGAACCGCCACCGCTAGTTCCGTCATCGCCTTCCTCCGGAGTGGTTGGAGCATTGAGGTCAATGATGGTCTTACCTTCCTTCTTTGCCTGGTTGATAGCCAGGAGATTTGCGTTCACGCTACGCATTATGATGTTGTAATTAATTATAGTCGTTTGTGTTAAAAGGTTCATTTTTCTCATCTCCCCGGAAGCCCCGTTTCCTGTCCTTTTCGGGGGCATCATTGATGAGTGGCGCCTGTCATCATTTATCCCCCGCCCCGGTCATCATAGATAACCGTTTTCAGGCATATAAGGCGTTTTCTTAGATTGCTGGTGCAAAGATACGAAGAATTTCGGTATCTGCCAAATTTTGGCATGTGATAAGAATCGATTTTCTGCAGCTTACGATTTGAAACTAAGTTAAAAAGACTAACTCTATGTTTTATGGGGCACATCTCTATGTTTTGCGGTATAGAAAACTATGTTTTGCGGTATAAATCATAATATTACAAAGTAATACCCGATTACGGGAAACGTGTTCAGTATTCAGTATTCAGTTTTTTTCGCTGTTGTTTTCACCCTCTCTATAGATAGTATATTATATATTATTATATATAATAATATATAATATAAAATAATTA
>ERZ780035.69-NODE-69-length-8375-cov-3.27873_pt1 | contig 8375 bp, 4 predicted proteins | sample MGYA00511926_ERZ780035 | MGnify/ENA primary metagenome ERZ780035 (study PRJEB29588, sample SAMEA2148024) | human gut metagenome | biome: human gut; feature: human-associated habitat; material: faeces | place: Denmark | collected 2008/2010 ...
TTCCAGTCCGGGGAGAAGGGCTGGTTAAACCCGGCTATGAGGATTATGTATTCATCAGCCGTTTCGGGAAAAACATCTCCCGCATCATGGTCTTCCACATCATCAAGGAACTGGCCGATCAGATTGGACTCAAAAAACGAATCAGCCCGCACACATTCCGCCACACCTTTGCAACACACCTGCTGGAAGGTGGCGCCAATCTACGTGCAATCCAATGCATGCTGGGACACGAAAGCATTGGAACCACTGAAATTTATACACACATCGACCGCAACCGTTTACGTCAAGAAATCATCGAACATCATCCTCGGAACATGAAAAACTAAATAAAAAGACGTATCAGAGCCGTAATTAAAGAAAAAATTAAATCATCATCAAAAAAAAGCAGGAGTAAAGATTAACAAAATCAGACTTTTTCTTATCTTTGCCCCCAAAATTAGGCTTAACCTAAATGAACGAAGAAAATTTTTTATAAAACAATTTTTAATATTTAAAACATCATGATTAAAAAGTTGTATTTGCCTTTAGTGGCATTGTTGGTTCTCGCTCTTTCTTCATGCGGTAAGATGGGCGAGTTGTCTGCCGACTACTTCACAACGAACCCTGAGGTTCTGGAAGCAGTAGGAGGTAAAGTTCCTGTAACCATTACAGGTAAGTTCCCCGAAAAGTACTTCAAGAAAAACGCAATTGTTGAAGTTACTCCGGTCCTGAGATGGAATGGCGGCGAAGCAAAAGGCCAGTCTGCAACATTCCAGGGTGAAAAAGTAGAAGGAAACGACCAGACTATCTCTTACAAAGCTGGTGGTACTTATACGATGAAAGCTTCTTTCGACTATGTTCCGGAAATGGCTAAATCTGAATTGTACCTGGATTTCAAGATTAAGAGAGGCAAAAAAGAATACACTATCCCTTCTGTAAAAACTGCAGACGGTGTAATCGCTACTTCTGAACTGCCTACTGTAGGTTCTGCCAATGCCGCATATGCAGCAGATGCATTCCAGCGTATCATCAAACAGGCTCAGCAGGCTAACATCATGTTCTTGATTCAGCAGGCTAACTTGCGTGCAAGTGAATTGAAGTCTGACAGCCTGAAAGCATTCAACAAGAAAGTTGTTGAAGTTGCAGGTGACACTAAGAACTTCAAACTGAACAACATCGAAATTTCTGCATACGCTTCACCTGATGGTGGTGTTGAACTGAACACTGGTCTGGCTGAAAAACGTCAGGACAACACTGAAACTTACCTGAACAAAGAATTGAAGAAAGGTAAGATCGAAACTCAGGTTGATACTAAGTACACTGCTCAGGACTGGGAAGGCTTCCAGGAACTGGTTTCTAAATCAAACATCCAGGATAAAGACCTGATTCTGCGTGTTCTTTCTATGTATCAGGATCCAGAACAGCGTGAAACTGAAATCAAGAACATTTCTTCAGTTTACAAGACTTTGGCTGACGAAATCCTGCCTCAGTTGCGTCGTGCTCGCTTGACTGCTAACTACGATGTTATCGGCCGTAGCGATGAAGAAATCAACGAAGCATTTGATACTGATGCTAAGGTATTGAGCGTAGAAGAATTGTTGTATGCTGCTACTCTGACTAACGACAATGCTCGTAAAGAAGCTATCTATAAGAAAACTGTTGAATTGTATCCGAACGATTGCCGTGCATACAATAACTTGGGTATGATGGCATACGCTGCTGGTGACAAGGCTGCTTCTGCAAACCTTTTCAAACAGGCTTTGAGCAAGAATGCAAACTCTGCAGAAGCTAACACCAACATGGGTCTTTGTGAACTGGTTAAAGGTAATGTAGCTAACGCTGAAACTTACTTGAGCAAATCTACAGGTGCCAACACTGCTAACGAAGCTCTGGGTAACCTGTACATCAAACAAGGTCAATACGACCGCGCTGTAAATGCATTCGGTGATACTAAGACTAACTCTGCTGCTTTGGCTCAGATCTTGGCTAAAGACTATAACAAGGCTAAGAACACACTGAACGCAGTGAAGAATCCGGACGCTTATACAGATTACTTGATGGCTATCGTAGGTGCTAGAACAAACAATGCTGACTTGGTTAAGTCAAGCATGGCTAAGGTTGCTCAGAAAGATGCTACTTTGGCTGCTAAAGCACAAGACGACCGCGAATTTGCTAAATATGCAAACGAAATCAAATAATACTGATTTTCTCATACTATAAAAGAGCCGGGGTGATTCTCATCCCGGTTTTTTTATGCCTTGACTTATCCCGATTATTTATAAATATCCGATAAAACCAATGTCAATCGGATTTATTTATGTATTTTCGCAGCATTAATATTCACATCATGCGCAAAATCATATACTTGTTATTCATTGTCTCACTCATGAACGTGCTACCAGCATGCTCAGGAAAAGACAGTTTCTTACTGAAAGGAGAATTAACAGATTCTGTTTCATTTCATGAACCCATTTTGGTTATATACGATGATCCGGAAGCAAAACTTGATACCATATTCCCCAAAAAAGGGAAGTTCACCTACCAATTGTCCCCTGATACTTTAATATTAATCCGCCTCGTTAATAAAGAGGGACAAGCCATTCCCATTTTTGCAAACAAAGGATGGAAAGTACAACTCAAAGGAACATTTGAGAAACCTGATTTAAAAGGTGATGGCGCTAATTTAGAATTTCAGGAATTCTTAAAATCCGTCGTACCTCTTCAAGGTAACGAGAAAGCTGAATCCAAAGAAGCTGAAAAATTTATCAGAAATCATCCGCAATCAGTTGTTTCTGCCTACCTGCTGGACCGCTATTTTATCCAAAAACCGCATCCGGATGTAGAGCATATCCAAAAACTCATCAGCCCATTGAGCGGTAATGTAAAAGACAGCCGTATACTCAATGTTGCCATGAAATCACTCCCCACAAAAGATTTATCAACGATTACACATCTGAGTTATTACTCTTGCAAAGACCGGAAGGGAAAATACATCTCCTGGAACAGCAGCAATGACAAACATGAATATATTCTGGTTAATTTTTGGGCTAGCTGGAGCCCAAGCAGTCTGACAGAACGTAAAGAATTAGAAACACTGGTTGATTCTTTACCCAAGAACACACTGAAAGTTCTGAATATATCACTAGATCTCCAAAAGGAGCAATGGCTTAATGCTTGCAAACCAGACACCACCTCATGGATAGAAACCTGCGACTTCAAAGGATGGGAAAATCAACTGGTAAAGCAACATAATATAAACCGACTACCAGCAAATATCTTGATTGACAAGAATCGGAAAATCATCGGAACCGATTTGAATGAAGCAATGCTCAAGCAAGAGCTCAAAAAAATACAAGAAGAAAAAAAGAAGGAAAAAGAAAAGAAAGCATAAAATCAATATGTAGAAGGGGGAAAGATTTCTCCCTTCTGTCGTTTATACCTTTATAATAAAAGGGTATAAATAAAATGTTAGTAAAACTTTATACAGCCGCCGTACAAGGAATCGACGCTACACTTATCACCATTGAGGTAAACAGTTCACGCGGAATCAAATTCTTCCTGGTAGGACTTCCGGATTCTGCTGTCAAAGAAAGCCACGAACGCATCATCTCTGCTCTCCGCGTAAACGGCTATCGCTTCCCTTCCTGCCAGATTATAGTCAACATGGCCCCAGCAGATATTCGCAAAGAAGCAGCATCCTACGACCTTCCACTGGCTATTGGTATCCTGGCTCTCACTGAAACAGTAAAAGCCGACCTGCTGGACCAATATCTTATCATTGGAGAATTGAGTCTTGACGGTAGCCTGCAACCTATCCGTGGTGCCCTTCCCATTGCCATCACTGCCCGTAAGCAAGGTTTTAAGGGCCTCATCCTCCCTCAACAGAATGCCCGTGAAGCAGCCGTTGTCAATAACCTAGATGTATATGGAGCCAGCAACATCACCGAGGTCATCGGTTTCTTTAACGGTGAAAAGACTTTGACTCCTACGGTTGTAAACACCCGTGAAGAGTTCTTTTCCCGTCAGGAAGAAGTTCCGTTCGACTTTGCTGATGTAAAAGGGCAGGAAAGTGTAAAACGAGCCTTGGAAGTAGCAGCAGCTGGCGGACACAACCTGATTATGGTCGGCCCTCCGGGTAGTGGGAAATCCATGATGGCCAAACGTCTCCCCGGTATTCTTCCGCCCTTATCTTTAAAAGAAAGTCTGGAAACCACCAAAATTCATTCTGTGGCAGGAAAACTGACTAAAGGTAGTTCACTCATTACTACCCGACCATTCCGAGGCCCACATCACACCATTTCTCAAGTGGCAATGGTAGGTGGAGGAGCAACTCCGCAACCAGGTGAAATCAGTCTGGCTCACAACGGAGTCCTATTCCTCGACGAACTTCCGGAATTTAATCGAAGTGTACTGGAAGTCTTGCGCCAACCTCTGGAAGACCGACACATCACCATCTCCAGAGCCCGATATACACTGGAATATCCGGCAAGCTTTATGCTGATAGCTTCCATGAATCCCTGCCCCTGCGGTTACTACAATCATCCGACACGCCCTTGCGTCTGTAACACCGGACAAGTACAACGCTATCTCAACAAGATTTCTGGTCCACTATTGGATAGAATAGATATTCAAATTGAAATTGTACCGGTTACTTTCGAAAAAATGTCCGGACAGGAACGAGGAGAGTCCAGTACTTCCATCCGTGAACGGGTCATCCATGCCCGTCAGATACAGACCGAACGATTTGCTCACATACCAGACGTGCATTGCAATGCACAAATGACTCCTAAACTGTTGCAACAATATGCCCAACCCGATACACATGGGCTTGAACTGTTACGGAACGCCATGACACGCCTCAACTTGTCTGCCCGCGCATACGACCGCATCTTGAAAGTAGCTCGTACTATTGCCGACCTGGACGGAAGCTCTCAGATACAGACCAGTCATCTGGCAGAAGCCATCAGTTACCGCAACCTGGATAGGGAAAACTGGGCAGGATAGGCCAAACATTGAATAAATAAAAACGAAACAATAAAACAACAGAAACGAAACACATTCATCATCTTGTTTCATTCGATTGTAGCATTTACGAAACATCCACCCAGTACCTTTGCACTATCAAAAAAAGTAAAATTATGAAAAAGACATTTATTTTTTTATGTGCATCCATGGTTCTGCAAGCAACGGCTTCATTCGCCACGACCAATGAACCGGTAAAAGAAAATGTAGTTTACAACACCACTACATCGAATGAAACTGCTACTAAATGGGAATTCTATTCCGCTCACGAAGACCCTTCTCCTGAACTTCTTGAAGGCATTACCTCCAACAAGTACAGTAAAAGAGTATCTTATTTTTACAATTTATTCAAAGATACTTATGTAGTCAAAGAAGAAGTTGTTCCCGGTGACCCGACCAGACGTACCGTAATTCGTAAACCAGAAATCTATAATGCCGTAAAAAGCATTGAAAAAGCTCTCAACAAATCTGTAAAAAAACACGAAATCAGTGAAAAAGAATCAGAACAGCTATTCTATCATGTGCTGAAGGTTTCTTTAGCTGCCATCGATTCGGAAAGCGACTCATTCGAAGAGTCACTTGATGCACACCGTAAAGATACAAAAGCACTACTTGCACTCTTCCAACAGGTGAATCTAAAAGATCTTTATTGATACCCAATTTTAATTTGACTTCACGACCAACATATGAAAGCAACATTAGGTATTGTCTTTCTGTGCCTGCTATCTTCCATCAACGCATGGGCACAGAATATTAAGGTAACAGGTATAGTAACAGATAATGAAGGGGCTCTGATTGGAGCTACTGTCACAATCAAAGGTAATGCTTCAACGGGAACTGTAACCGACATGGACGGACGGCATGAAATCAATGTACCAAGTAACGGAACACTGGTATATTCATACATGGGCTATAATGATCAGGAAAAAGAAGTAAACGGACAGTCTGTCATCAATGTAAAAATGACCGACGAGATACAGGCCATTGACGAAGTAGTGGTAACTGCCATCGGAATCAAACAACAGAAAAAGAAAATCGGGTACACTACCCAGCAAGTCAATACAGAAGCACTTGACCAACCGGGGACAGTCAATGTAGGTAACGCACTGTCCGGACAAATTGCAGGTCTGACTGTAACCAATCCGACCGGAATATTCCAGGCTCCGAGTTTTACACTACGCGGAAAGACACCACTGATGGTTATTGACGGTGTACCTGTAGAATCAGACTTGTTCGATGTTTCTCCAGAAAATATTCAAAGCATCAATGTTCTGAAAGGCACAGCGGCAGCAGCCTTATATGGTTCAAGGGGAAAAGACGGTGCTATCCTGATAACCACCAAACTGGCCGATAAGGAAGGTCTGACTGTAAAAGCCGGATTATCTACCATGGTAACAGCCGGATTCACCGTATTTCCAGAAACACAAACTGAATTCGGCTCAGGTTCAAACGGACAATATGCCTTTTGGGATGGAGCAGACGGAGGTATCTCTGATGGCGATATGACTTGGGGACCTCGTTTCGAAGGTCAGAAAATCGCCCAATGGAACAGTCCTATCCGCAACAAAGAGACCGGAGATATCATTCCCTGGTGGGGAGATGTCAGTGGAACCATCTATGACGACCAATCCAAGTATGAACGTGTACCTATCACTTGGGAAGCTCACGACAATCTGAGAGATTTCCTTCAGACCGGTATCATTACCAAGGCTACATTTTCTGTTGCAAATAAGAGTAAAAAGGCCAATTTCAATTTTAACGGCGATTTCTCACAACAGAAAGGCCAAGTACCTAATACTTCTGTCTATACAGGAGGCTTGAATTTCAACAGCATGTATCATTTAAGTGATGCTGTAACACTCTCGGCCAACTTGTCCTACAATAAAGTATATTCTCCTAACTATCCACGCTACGGATATGGACCTAAAAACCATATGTACACCATTTTGCTTTGGATGGGTAACGATGTCAACGGAAAGGAACTGGCAGCCCACCACTGGCGTCCCGACGCAGAAGGAGAACGACAAGCCAACTACAACTATGCCTGGTACAACAACCCTTATTTCGCCACCTACGAACTGACACAAGTACATGATCGTAACGTAACCAACGGACAGGTGAAACTGAACTGGGACATCATGCCTGGGCTGAGCATACAAGGACGCGCAGCAGGACGTCTGGAAGACACCTTCGAAGATATGAAATCGCCGAAATCATACATGAACTACGGTGATTCCCGCAACGGTGACTATAAAACCTGGAACACAGACCAACTGGATATCAACACCGATGTGCTGATTACTTATACCCGCGCCTTCAACAAAAATTTTGCATTGACTGTCAATGCCGGTTCTTCACTCTACTATCGCCAAATCCGCAATGAATACCAGGCAACCGACGGTCTGATAGTACCGGGTGTATACAACATGGGCAATAGCCTGAATCCCGTTTCGGCCACCAATTCCATGAACGAGAAAGCCATCGAAAGTGTATACGGTTCTGTCAATCTCGACTTGTTTGATGGTGTCTATCTGACTCTGACCGGACGTAACGACTGGTCGTCTACCATCATCAAAGGGAACAACTCCTACTTCTATCCTTCTGTTTCAGTAAGTGCAATGCTCGACCAGTACATTAGTCTTCCGTCATGGATGGATTACCTGAAAGTAAACGGTGCATGGGCACAGGTATCCAGCGACCTTGACCCTTATTCTTTGTATGCTACTTATTCTAAAGGAACTCTCTACGGAAGTACCCCTTCAGTCACTTACCAGTCAGATCTGTTGAATGCCAACATCCTTCCTCAGAAGACTACCTCGTATGAAATCGGCCTTTCGACTTCTTTTCTACGTAATCGCCTCGGTCTGGATGTAACCTATTATCACATGATTGACAATAACAGCATCATCCAGCTTCCCATTTCCATTGCTTCCGGTTTCAATAACCGTTATGTCAACGGAAACACTTATACCACCAACGGAGCCGAACTGATAGTTACAGCTACCCCAATCCAAAGCAAACGATTCACCTGGAACCTGTCTACCAACTGGAGTACCAACATCCGCAGACTGACTGAAATCTATGGAGGTCAGGAAAAATACGGTGACCTGAAACTAGGCGACCGTGCCGATGCCATGTATGCTACCGAATGGGAAAAGACTCCTGACGGACAACTGATTCTGGACAGCAACGGAATGCCTACCCAAAGCGCATTCAAGAGTTATATCGGCAATCAGGATCCCGATGTACGTTTCGGATTACAGAATACCTTTAAGTTCAATCATTTTACTGTAAATGTAGATATGGATGGAGCTATCGGAGGAACACTGATTTCAACCACAATCCAGAAGATGTGGTGGGGGGGGAATCTTCTC
>ERZ780035.77-NODE-77-length-7990-cov-2.92199_pt1 | contig 7990 bp, 7 predicted proteins | sample MGYA00511926_ERZ780035 | MGnify/ENA primary metagenome ERZ780035 (study PRJEB29588, sample SAMEA2148024) | human gut metagenome | biome: human gut; feature: human-associated habitat; material: faeces | place: Denmark | collected 2008/2010 ...
AGCATTCTCTTCATTTACAAAATGACTATCATTTGAGCACATCAATTTGATCTGATGTTTATGCGCTAATTCCACCAGTTGTCTGTTTACTTTTTGCTGTAGAGGAAACGTTTCACGATTCGCACGCTGGTTAGGATCCTTAACCTCATGACGTTGTAATTCCAAATAATAATCATCGCCAAAACACTTTTTGAACCACAATACAGCTTCCTCTGCGGCTTCCAAATTACCGGACAGAATCTTTTGTGGAACCTCTCCGCCTATACAAGCAGAACAAACAATTAGTCCCTCGCGATATTTTTCCAATTCCGCATGATCTGTTCTTGGACGCATATAAAATCCATCAACCCAAGCGTGTGACACCAACTTAATGAGGTTATGATATCCTTTCTCATTTTTTGCCAATACAATTAAGTGCCATCCAGACTGGTCCTCCTTGCATTCCTTAGTACGCATTCCGCGACGAGCCACATACATTTCACAGCCAAAAATAGGTTTAAATTCTGCTTCGCGCTTTTTGGTAGCAATCTGCTGCTCCAAAGCCTTTTGGGCCTCCTCACGTGTAGCATATTCGCCAAAATCTTCTGCTGTGTCCAAGGCTAACAGTTTCTCTTGCAAATCCTTTAAGGCAGACTGTACAGATTTTCGTTTTGATTTAACATAGTTGTAAAACTCCTTGATACCCATCATGTTACCATGATCTGTAACGGCCATACCTCGCATTCCATCTTTCAGAGCCTTTTCTACCAAATTTGGAATAGACGCCTGACCGTCAAGTATGGAATATTGAGTATGCACGTGCAGATGAACAAAGTCTTTCATATCGCGCTCTTTTATTTTTCTAAACCTAAACTTACTTCATAAGTATGCAAAATTACACAAAATCAGCGGATTTCCCTTACCTATTTCAGTATTATAAACCAAGATAATACCAAACAAGCGCATCTTGACTAACAATCTTTCCGGGCCATCCATCTGCAAGAAACCAACATCCAAATCTTCCTTGATATCTTCCGTCTTTCCTTTATCAAGGAACATATACACCAATCCATTTAGCGCATTACTTTATAGTCTCCTTCGATATATAATTATTAATTTCCGCCTCTGTCTCATATTTTTCACGTTCGCCATTCAACCTCTCCGATATCTGTAACAAATCGGACTCAAGTGATACGAAACAAATGACGATAAAGCACCTTTTTTCATATTCAGAATTGTTCGTCATTCATAGAATTTAGCAAATGTAATATAATAATCTATCTTAGAATTAGGCAATGTAAATGGCAGGAAATTACCGAAATAAACAGTGGGACAACCAGTTTCTCCTTCTACACTCGCAATACCTAATTTATTCATTACGTGTGCAAAAGACGATGCACCAGAATAAGTCTTATTATTTACAAGCACAATTATTTTTCCTCGATATAGATTAGCTTCTTTCCTATTATCTTCAATAAGAGATTCTTTTACGACAAAAAGTTCTCCATCCGGTATATTACAAATTTGACTATATATTTCCGGATGCCTTTCTTTATTATAAGCCTTAGAATATGTACTAACCTTTATCTGACTTTTGGAATAGAGTACATACTCTGGATGTGGAAAATATGAAATCAATCTTTCCACACACTGGCTTGAACCACCTGTGTTATTACGCATATCAATTATTATCTCAGGTATTTTTCTATAATTTATTTCCTTAAAGACAGAATCACAGAACTCTTTCAACGCTTTTTCATTATACACATTACGAATAATGAGAGTTGCCTGCGTATAATCTGAAGAAAACTTGCAACTAAAACTTTCAGGTTTATTTTTAGATAGCCTTTCCCTTCTAACCTTCATTGCCATACTTTGTGGCACTCCTTCCAAATGCTTCTTCTCTATTGTATTACCATGTTTTACCATAAACACATATGAATCATCCCATCTGTACATATGCCAAAACAAGAGGGACAAATAAGTATTTACTGCAGCTTCTTTAATTCCGTTATCTTTTTCTGATCCCCAAAGATCATATGCCTTTTTTAGTATATCTTTTGAGTCAACACCATTGATACTGAAAATGGTATCTCCTTCGTTGAATCCTGAATTCATCACTATTGGATAATCTACAACAAAGACATTTTCGACCGCTTTTATACGCAATGGCATGGTTTTGCCATCTTTCTTTACATAAGAAACAAAATCTGAAGTAATAGGAGGTAACATCATACTATGACCATCTTTTATATTTGCTATAAAAGGAGCAATTTTAAAATAAAAGTCCGATATTTTTATAGAATCAGTCATAGAAGCCTTAATTTTCATTTTATTGTTCTCATATTCTTTTTTCGACTGATACAAATAAAGATCAGGATGTACACTTTCCAACTTTGAGCATAAATCATCAAAATCAGAAATTTGTTGGGCTGGACTTAATTTTTGCCCAAAGGCAGTACTGCACAGAAATAGAACGAGCACGGCATATATTATGATTTTATTTTTCATATAATCACCAACTTTAATGTAGGCACAAAATTCTTCATATAAAGATTTGAATAATTCCATTGTTCAACTCTCATTGAATGACTTAAATCCCTACTTTTATTTAATTGCCCTAAAATAGTAAGAAAAATACATTTAAAATAATTTGGCTTACTCTTTTTATACTCTACAGAAGAATTCGCACTCCGAAGTTATCCTCCTCTAATGAAGTACAATCCCAAAAGCCAAATGGAAAATTTCCATTCGGCTTTTTGATTATTCTTAAGAAAAACAGAAATTACGACTGCTTAGAATAACGCACCATAGCATATGTCCTACGCAAGGCAATGCAAGTAAAAAATAGTGCACACACCGAACCAATCAAAAAAGCAGTTCCTGTAGAGGTCAAGATATTTCCCAATCCCACAAGTGGAGAAATGATACCGCCAAAAGCAAATCCCGAAGCTCCAAGCAAGGCAGATGCTACACCGGCATTGGCTCGCACACAATTCATAGCCAATGTATTTGACGCTGTAAAAGTTAGGCCCAACATAAAGAGCAAAACCACCAATAACGACTCATATATCCAAAAGTTGCAATCTAGACAGAGCGCTATAAAGAGCACCGTAGAAACAACCGTCATACCAATGCTGCCTCGCAATACGGCAATCTCAGGATGCGAAAAACGTACCGTCATAGCCGAAGCCAACACCATGGATACAGCATTGATGCCAAAACCACAAACTGAACATCATGGGCGAAAATCCATAATATTGCTGCATGATAAAGGAGGCTGAAGATATATTAGCAAACAAAACAACCTGGCTGAAGGCATACAACAAAACATAACATACGAAGCGCTGATTATGAATAACCTCTGAAAATCCAAGATAAACGCCCTTCCAACTGGCATGCTGACGGCGGGAAGCCGGAAGCGATTCACGCAAATTCAGGCTACCCAATAAGAGGAAAAACCTAAAGCTAACAATACCCAGAATATTCCTTACCAACCTACACTGTCGGTCATACTGCCTCCGACAATTGGAGCAGCCACCGGAGCCACACCTTTAATGAATACGAAATGACAAAACCTTCGGCACCGATCATTCCCTGTAACAATTAGATGAAAGTTTTTTAGCAAAAAAAAACCTAATGAATTACAATGATAAATTCTTGCATACAACAAAGTAAATTTTTCTTAGCAAAATAGGAATAGTAATCTGATATACGAGCTACTGTAATAAAACTCTAATCTTTATCTAAGACCTCGCTTTTTAAAATCAAAGTAAATTTTCTGGCGCCAATATCTGACAAATGATCTGGATCATAAAAATCATCTTCCACAAATCGTTTGTCCTTTAAATAATCATAATACTTGACTTCAGGAATTTTACGGATGACCTCATACATTTTATTCAATTGCCTTTTATCAAGATTATCATAATAAGTATGCCATGCAGGTGTAGTAATAAGAATTAATTTAATATTCCTCAATTTGCAATAGGATACAATTTTATCAAGATAAAAACAATTTTCTTCCAAATAACTCCAATCTTCCGCAGTATGCTTTTTTACAACAGCCATAGAATTCGCATTATCAATGTCCCGAATCTTATTGGCTAATGAATATCCCATCCCCCAACCTAAACTGTCGCATTTTATATTGCTTCTTCCTAATAACCAATTTCTCAGTTTTCCAAAATAGACCGATAAATGAAACATTTCTGCACTGTATTTAGAAAAACCGGGATGATAAGGACAATCCATATAAATTTTATAATACAATTCATAATACCATTCATCGCCATCTTCAAAACTTTTGTCGAATAGCGTAAAATATGAAATAGGGAGAATAACAGTTTTCAGATTGAGACAAAGATTGCCATACTTCTCCAACATAAAATAATCATATTTCGGATTTTGAGAAACATTAGCCAGATTATACAGTGAATCAACATATTCTGGACGTACCCCGTAATACGTATGCGAACTTCCCAATATGATGGAATTAATGTTTTGTGAGTGTTCCATCATCCATTTATTTTTTACCTTATACGGATTTGACATGGTTCTTACCAAAAATTCACCCAATATTAGGGTTGTAATAATGGTACAACACAATAATGTCGACAATAACAAAAACTTCTTCATTCTTTAGAATTGAAAATAAATAAACGTCTCCGACTCCCCCTTTAATGCTAAGATTGCAAAAACCAAAACATAATAAAGAGAAAATCTGACAAGTCTGTACTTCCATATTCCTCGTTCCGTTATTTGCAAGCCATGTTGTTTATCACGTTGCAACCATTCAACAATCAATAGCACAGAAATGTATAATAAGACTTTCCTTCCGTAAGGAACAGAGGCTATATGAAACTCTGTAACCATTCTGAATATATAATCCCAAGCTTGCGTAATGTTTTCCGCACGGAATATAATCCATCCAATAACCACCAGGAAAAAAGTAATTGCCATTTGAATAAATTCCTTAATTGACGGCAACAAATTTCTGTTTGCCACAATATTGGTATGCTTACGATTCTGTCCGAAAAGCATTAACGGGAAAAACAATAAAGCATGATAAAGGCCCCATATTACAAAAGTCCAGTTTGCACCATGCCACAACCCGCTTACAAGAAAAATAATCATCGTATTGCGCATCACCTTCCATTTGGCACAACGACTACCCCCTAATGGTATATAAACATAGTCGCGAAACCATGTAGTAAGTGAAATATGCCATTTTCGCCAAAATTCAGCTATGTCACGCGAAAAATAAGGAAAGCTGAAATTTCGCATCAGATTGATGCCAAAAAGACGAGCTGTACCTATAGCAATGTCTGAATAGCCCGAAAAATCACCATAAATTTGAAACGCAAATAAAATTGCGCCCCACAATAAAGTTATCCCGTCCTGATTGGCATAATCATTCCATATATCATTAACAATAAGGGCGCAATTGTCTGCCACAACCATTTTTTTGAAAAAGCCCCATAAAATCTGCCGACAACCATCTACAGCTTTTGCATAATTAAAATTACGGGGAACATAAAATTGTGGCAATAGGTTGACACCACGCTCTATCGGTCCTGCTACAAGCTGTGGGAAAAAGCTGATATATGCAAAAAAGGCAACAATATCCTTACAGGCAGGCATCTTTTTCTGATATACATCAATACTATAACTTAATGCCTGGAAAGTGTAGAAGCTAATTCCTACGGGGAGCACCAGATTGAGTGTCCATGTGCATTCTACGTTACATCCGACGGAATGTAGTAATGCAATGAAACTATCAATAAAAAAATTATAGTACTTGAATACACACAGTATGAAAAGATTGATCAAGATATTCGCATAAAGGGCAATTTTACCGCTTCCGGCTTTGATATTATTTAATTTTTCTGTCAGAATTCCACTGAAAAAACTACACAAGGTAGTGAATGCTATCAAATACAAAAATGAAGTCTCCCACCATCCGTAAAAAATATAACTGACAATAACAAGGAATAAATTCTGTATTTTCAAATGCTTGAATACAAGCCAATATAATAAAAATACGACAGGCAAGTATATCAAAAATTCGAATGAATTGAATAACATAATATGAACTTTAACATCAAAGCCCACAAAAGTACGGTTTAATCATGAAAACAGCAAAAAATGATCTTCTTTTCCGAACTATAATCAGTCTTTTTCGTAAAATATATTTTCTGTAAGCATAAAAAGTTGATCCGGAATAAGATTTAGCAACTCGTTAGAATTCCAGACCTTCCATACCGCACGCCTCTGTCATAATCAGTTTGAGATTCAACCAAGGATTGATAATAACAAGTGGCAAAACTTGATTTTTTCAAACGTATTCTGGTCAACCTCCCAAAGTTCCTACGACCAATTACTTTAACTCACTTTTCCATTTATCACTTTTTATTCGTACTTTCGTAATTGAAAACCTTGCTATATGCTTTTAACCGAACTTTCATCCCCCACCCATATCCACTACGAAGAAAGCAACTTAAGTTTTCTGCACGATTCGCCCCGACACTTCAACTGTGGCATCCAACTCATCTGCACCGATGGCGAAGCCGTTGTTTCTACCGGTGCGCAACAGTTTCACCTCAAGAAAATGTCCGAACTCATTTTTTGGAGAGGAAGCATTTTACAACTTATCCATTCTACGCCGGATTTTAGAGTTCGCATGGTCCTGTATCCTTCTAAAATATTTCTTCAGGCAGCCATAAACTTAGACAGCACATTCTTCAATTATATGAAAGAAATCCCTTATAAGGATCATACACAAGCTCCATATAACTGGCAGCATGTTAATTTGTGGATGGACATGGCTAAAATGTTATTTACTCAGCCCCCTTCGGAATTCACCCTACAGCTCGAACAAAACTATTTACAAAGCCTGTTTATGTGGATATTCAGTGCCATTCCTAAAATTCACGTAAAAGATACCCATCCATACACCCGGAAACAGATGATTTTTCACCACTTTATGTATCTGATCCATGAACATGCAGCCACCGAGCACCAACTCTCTTTCTATACACAACAACTCTGCATATCGCCGCGCTATCTAAACGAAATATGCGTCACCTATTCAAACGGAAAGACACCCAAAAGGCTCATCAACGAACAACTGACTGCTGAAATCAAAGTCCTGCTCAATCGCCCAGATCTGTCTATTGCAGAAATAGCCATGCGCTGCCACTTTCCAGATGCCTCATACCTAAGCCGTTTTTTCAAAAAAATCACACAGCTCAGCCCTAAAGAATATCGAGCCAATGGTAAACGGCAATAATACATGCTGCAAAGATCAAACAAGAAGGCTTCTGAAAAAAATAAGGTCGGACTTTATTTTTCTCAGAAGCCTTCTTGTTAAAGAATCATCATTCAATTAGACTCAAACATATGAAATAATATGATTACTCAACCTCCAAGACCAATCCTTTAAGGTATTCTCCTTCCGGATGATATATATTAATAGGATGATCGGCCGGTTGATGAAGTTGATGTAGAATACGCACGTGACGCTTGGCTTGTGCCGCTGCAGTAAACACGGCCAAACGGAACTGGTCCTTGCTCACGGCCTGCGAGCAACTGAAAGTAAACAGGATTCCACCCTTCTGAATCTTCTCAAAAGCAATGGCATTAAGCCGAGTATACCCCTTCAAAGCATTGCGCAATGCATCCTTATGTTTGGCAAATGCTGGTGGATCAAGTACAATAAGATCATATTTTCCACATTCCATATGATCTAAATACTTAAATGCATCAACTGCAAAAGCTTCATGACGAAGATCATTCTGAAAATTCAATTCCACATTAGCTCGAGTCAAATCAACCGCCTTACTGCTGCTATCTACGGAATGTACCAGTTCTGCCCCACCCCGTAATGCATATACGGAAAATCCCCCCGTATAGCAAAACATGTTCAGCACCCGTCGATGGGCAGAATATGACTCCAGCAAACTCCGGTTTTCGCGTTGGTCCACAAAAAAGCCAGTTTTCTGTCCACGAT
>ERZ780035.91-NODE-91-length-7594-cov-5.32683_pt1 | contig 7594 bp, 3 predicted proteins | sample MGYA00511926_ERZ780035 | MGnify/ENA primary metagenome ERZ780035 (study PRJEB29588, sample SAMEA2148024) | human gut metagenome | biome: human gut; feature: human-associated habitat; material: faeces | place: Denmark | collected 2008/2010 ...
CCATCGGAGCAAGTGATTATTTCTGGAAGGATGGCAGAGATTATCTTACCAGCAACCGCTCTGATTATACAAAGAAATCTCCTTACGAGGCTTTCGGAAAAGACTATAAGGCACAGATGAGCGATTTCAAGAACGGTCCTGTTCTGTTGAAGAGCCATTCCATGCCATCTCCTAATTTTATAGGAGGCTTGAGCATCGGCAACCGCTTCTGGAACGACCGCCTGGGCGTGATGCTTGCCGGAAGCGTGCAGAATGTTTTCCGTGGCACCGAGCGCACCTACAATTCCGTAAAGATGGCATCGGGCGAGCAGGCCATGTACATTTCCAATTTGCAGCATCGCTACTACAGCATCCACGACCTTACTGCGGGAGCTCATGCCAAGATAGATTTAACCCTGCCTGGCCACAAGCTGGAATGGTACAACATGTATGTGCACACCAATTCCAAGGGCATCAGATACAACAATAGCGTCAATACCGAATACATCGGAGCCGACAGCTACACGCAGGACGATGAAGTGCGCTCTCTTTCAACCACCCAGAGCATCTTCGCCACCAACCTGAAGGGTACGCATCATCTTGCCAAGGATTTTACCGTAGATTGGTCGGGAGTATTCTCTCAGGCTAAGGAGGAAGATCCGGACAGAACTTACGTCACCCTGACGAATACCGTGAGCAGAAAAGCCGAGAATGGCGGCGATGCCGTTTCGGGTTCCATCTGGGAAGGCGACAAGAACATCACCAAGACCCTGCCTAAGAGTGCTGAGCGCCGATTCCAGCACAACAAGGATACCGACTGGGCGGGTTACATCAACCTCTCTTACGATACCCATTTCGCCAACTCTGTGGAGGCACTCTGGAAGGCGGGCGCACAGTATCGCAGAAAGGAGCGCAGCAACAGATATTATTCTTACATCTTCAATCCTGCCGACATCTCGCAGCGATTGGATGGTAACGGAATAGACCAGTTTGCTCACATCGATTGGGTTTGCAAGACTCCTTATTCTCAGGCTTCTCAGCTCAACTACGATTCCAAGGAGCACATCGGCGGAGCCTATGCCATGGTAACCCTGAAGAGCGAGGTGGGCGAACTGAATGCCGGTTTCCGTGCCGAGCACACCAACCAGATTTACACCATGCTCCAGCACTTCCGCAACATGGGACAGGTGGGCGAGCAGAGCTACTGGGATTATCTGCCATCGGCATCCATCAAGTGGACGCCAACCAAGAAGATGAACGTGCGTCTCTCTTACTATCGCTCCATCAACCGTCCGGGCTTCTACGAGATAGTGCCTTATCAGATTCTGGGCGAGGAGTATCAGGAAAAAGGTAATCCAAACCTGAAGCGTGCCCGCATCGACAACATCGACCTGCGCTGGGAGTGGTTCCCAAGCAAGACCGAACAGATTCTTGCCGGCGTATTCTATAAGTATCTGAAAGACCCTATAGAACAGGTGTTCGTAACATCGGATGGCAAGATTGGCGCCGGAACCGATGCCTATTACATGCCTGACAACCTGGGTAATGCCAAGAACATGGGCTTCGAAATCGACGTGATCAAGTACATCCGCCACTTCGGAGTAAAGGCGAATTATACTTACACCCATTCTGAAATCACCACTTCGAAGCGTGAGTACCAGGAGGGTAGTGCCGAGTATAAGACGGGCGTAATCCAGACCCGTCCGCTGGTTAACCAGGCTCCTCATACCGCCAATATCTCCTTATTATATAAGGATACGGAGCATGGGTGGAACGCGCAGCTTGCCTCTTCCTTTACGGGCACCAAGCTCGCCCTGGTTTCTCCCTTCAAGGATGCCGATCAGTGGGATAAGGCGATGTTCGGTCTCGACCTGAGTGCCGAGAAGCAATTCAAGAACGGCATCTCCATCTTCTTCAAGGCAAACAATCTGCTCGATGCCAAGCGCGAGAGATACTTGAAGACCGTGAACAAGAGCAATCTGGAGTATGAGGGGCAGAAGAGCGATAAGACCATCGTGGGAACTTATCAGTATGGCAGAACCTTCTTGCTGGGAGTAAGATATAAACTTTAAAAGGTAAAAAGGCTTTTAAAGGTAAAAAGGTAAAAAAGTAAAAAGGTAAAAAAAAGAAATGAAAAAGATAAGTACTTTTGCTGCTTTGCTGTTGATGGCAGCAGCTGCAATGTTCTCCACATCTTGCGAGAACGATAATATCAATCCATACGATTACGTGAATAACGGCGGTAATGGAAGTGATGGCAATGAGAACCAGGGTTCTAAGGATGTCATCACAACGAAGGTGGCAGAATATCCCGTAGGTTCTGTGGTTTGGACCAAGGATACTACCCTGAGCCAGAGCGTTGAGATTCCTGTAGGAGCATCGCTCTACATCGAGCCGGGCGTAACTGTTACCTGCAAATCAGAGGTTCAGGTGCCGGTAGAAATCGTAGTATTGGGCAATCTCTATTGTATGGGAACTGCCGAAAAACCGGTAGTCTTTACTTCTGATACCAGGAAGCCTGCTGATTGGGGCGGCATCATCTGCGGATATAATTCTGAGGAGGTAGTGCTCAATCACGTGGATGTGGCCTATGCCGGTGCTACTCCTACCGAGAGTTCAGCTTCTTTCCAGAACAAGCTTTTCAAGACCACCATCGATGGCGGTGTGCCAGCCTTTCACTTCTGTAATGTAAACGGCAAGTTTGTGATGACCAACAGTTTCTTCCATGACAACTACAACGACCAGACTTACTTTACCGGTGGTAACGGCGTGATTATCAACAATATCTTTGCCGATAGCGGAAATGCAGCCGATGGTGGCGAGGCCATCAACGTAAAGGCAGGTTGCAAGCTCGATGTAGCCAACAACATCATCTACAACGCCTGCACCAACGCCTTCAAGCTTTCTAATGCCGGAAATAGCGAGGTAATCCCTCTCTCTGAGATGACCGTCTATAACAACACCATCATCAATTGCGGCTGGCGCCGTTCCAAAAACAAGAAGGGTGGTTCTGTCTGGGTAGAGAAGGCAGCGAAGCCAGTCTTCGTGAACAATCTCATCTACGATTCCCGTTTCGGACTGAAGCAGCCAAAGAAGGATGGTGCTGATATGGAGCACAGTCGTCTTACACCAAACTACTACTTTGCATCTACAGAGACAGGCGTAGCGCAGATGGCGAAGGATGCAGAGCTCGGCATCTGGTTTGATACCGATATCAAGAGCAGCGTGGCTGGTCAGCTCAATCCTCTCTTCAAGAGTTTCAAGCAGAGCGAGAAGATGAATATCAATTGCGAGATTGATGATGTAGCCCAGGGTGCTCCATTGGCATTCGACAAGAGCTGGAATTTCGATTATCAGGCAGGCAGTCCTGCCCTCTCAGGAGGTGTAACCGATTTTGTCCGTCTCTTCCCTGAGGGGCTGCCATTCTTCGGCATGAAGCACGTGAATTTCCTGGATAAGAATAACGACCAGAACTATTACTTCGCCGCCCCATTGCCAAGCGCAAGATTCGGAGCAAGATTGTAAACAGTAATTATAAAAAAGAAAAGCATGCAGGCTATAGAAATGTAGCTTGCACGCTTTTCTTTTCTTCATGTTTCTACTCTCCTTTTTATGTTGATCTTGGGAAAAGTTTAGGTTGTTACAGAAAAAGTATTGATTGTAACTGGAAAAGATTTTCTTTAATCCTTTTGAAATCTCCGTTCATAGACGTTGAATGTCGGTTCAGCGTCTTTGAACGGCGGTTCAATGTCTTTGAACGGACATTCAACGTCTATGAACGGAGATTTTATCTAGGTATAAAATCAAATGCAAGTATAGTTTCTATATTATTTAATGGTAAGTCTTGTCCAAATCCATCTGGGAATCATTCGCCAGAGCGAAACGAGGATGCTGTATTTCCAGTCAATGGTCTTGACTGCTTTTCCCCGTTCTATAGCATTTACAATCTGCTGAGCCACTTCCTGAGGAGTTAATTGCAGGGGATAGTTGCTGCCAGCTATCAGGTCAGTCTTTACGAACCCCGGGCGGATATCTGTGATGGCGATAGGAAGATGGCGCATGTGAGCCTGCTGAGTAAGGCACTCCAGATAATGATTCTGGAAACGCTTGGTGGCAGAATAGGCAGGAGCAGCACCGAGCCCTTTCGTTCCGGCAATAGAGGTAATGCAGGCGATGCGGTAAGTATCATTGCCCTTGCCTTTATCTGATTTTTGCTCTAGTCTTAGCTCTTGCCCTTTATCTTGCTCTTGACTCTGTTGGGCAAACCAGTTGAAAGCCGTATCCACCATTCTTACAAATCCCAGCCCATTGGTCTCAACGGTCTTCATTTCCTTTTCAAAATCAAGTGAATAGTTTTGCCATCCGATTCCTGAACTATGGAAATATAAATCCATCCCACCGAGTTTTTCGATGAGTTTCTGAAGAAGAGTAGGGGCGTCAGCCGAAGTTACATCTATCTGCTGATAGCAGATGATTTCTCCCCTGGATGCTTTCACGCCTTCTGAAATGTTCCCCTTCTGAGATACTTTTGTTTTCTCAGAAATAATCTGGTTTGTATTTCTTTTTACTTCTTCAAGTCGCTCTACTCTTCTTCCGGCTATTCCCACCTGCCAACCTCTCTGCGCTAAGAGGCTGGCTACTTCCATTCCTATTCCTGAGGTTGCCCCCATCACAATCGCTTTCTTTGCCATAGTTTTTTCTTTGATGTTTTTCCTTATTCCTTTAAAAAAAGAATATTTCATTTTGTTAAACTAAATGCAAAGATAATGTTTTTCTTTGAATGTGCGCATTATCTGCTTGCTTTTTTCATCTTTCTGCCTACAAAATTCCATGCTGGCATTTTCTTCAGGGTACTTCTTACCGGCTGAACATCCCATAGCAGGAAGATGAGCAATACGGCAAGACCGATGATACAAGTAATGCCATAGAGGTTCCGGATACTGAGCATCAGAAGATTGGTGGCATCGTAAGGCAATCCGCGCGACATGTTGTCTGCCATTGTCAATCCCATGAAGAGCAGTTATCAGGAAGCAAGTCTTTCCTGCTCTGGTTTGGAGGAATGGCAGGAGGGTCCGCAAGTTTTGACTTACGGAGCAATATTGATTTGCCGGAAAGGAAAGGCGAGGCTGAATGTGAATTATAAGGATTGGGAACTTTATGAGGGGGCGGTGATTACGCTGTTCCCGAATGATGTAGTAGAATTGAAGGTTGACGGGGATTGCAAATCCCCTGAAACTGAAAACGGAGATTGCAAATCCCCTCAAACTGCGAACAATTTCCAAGCCGAAATCCTGAAATATAATCCTTCCTTGCTTCGTGAAGCAAGCTTGCAGCTGGAGCAGACGGTGTATTCTTCCTTGCGGAAAGACCGCTGCCGGCAGGATACCCCCGTAGTAACAAACATCATCAATGGGATGTTCTCCTTATTGAAGGTATATTTCGACCAGTCGGAGTGTACCTGCATCTCGCAGTTGGTATTGTGCCAGTTGAAGGCATTCTTCATCGGTTTTCATGAGTATCTTCAGCGCAATCCGCAATACCGGCCAGATGAAGTAAAATCGTATCGCGTAAGAGAACTGTTCAATCGGTTTATGATGCTGCTGGAGAAGGATTACAAGATTTCAAGAGATGTGAACTATTTTGCCGAAAAGATGAATATCTCTTCGAAATATCTGACCAACATCGTGAACCAGGTGACGGGGCATACCCCCAAGACCATCATCGATCAATATGTGATTCTGCAGCTCAAGCTGCATCTTAAGCGAAGCACGCAAAGCATCAAGGAGATGGCTTGGGAGTTTCATTTTGCCGACGTCAGTTTCTTCTGCCGATATTTCAAGAAGCATACAGGTCTGACACCGCAGCAGATAAGGTCGTAATCACAACCTTCAGTTTTTCTCTGATCTCGGCTTCTTCTATCTCGCCGATGTGTTCTGGGGAGAGAACCTTGAGTTCTTCGAGGCATCCCATCTGCATCATAGTGGCGATAGGGAGGAGCTTATGTGCCGCCTTTCCTATGCGGTCGGTAGATAAGGATTCCTCTTCTACAGCCTCTTTCAGATTCTCAAGTTGTGCGGCAAGTTCCTGCTTCACGGTATCGAGAATCTCCTTTGCCGCCTCTTCATCGCCTCCGGCAAAAGCGAGGAGAGCATCCAGTTGAGGGTTGGATTTCTGCTGGGATGATAAATCTGGCTGGGATGGAGTTTCAGACTGGGCATCCAGTTGAGGCTGGGACTCTATTCCCAGGATATCAGACAGTTTCTCCATGCTGAATGGCTTGAACAGGCAATCGTCGAAGCCTGCTTTCTGGAGCTGTTCCAGGATGCTTGTGTCGTGAGCCGTCATAGCCACCACCATCATATTGGTATGGTTGATGTGGGCAATCATATCCATGCCGTTCATCTCGGGCATTTCGATATCCATCAGCATCAGGGCTGGCTGCTCGTTATGCAGCGTGGTGAGGGCATCCATCACATGGTTGCAGGCGAAAACCTGCCAGGTATTGCCTACGATGCGGCGCAGCATTTCCTGGAGAAGCTGGAGCTGCAGCTTGTCATCATCCAGAATCAGAATCTTGTGGTTTGCAAATTCCGGTTTCTTCTTCTTTTCTACAGAAACCTGAGGGCTTACTGAATCATTTTCTTTCTCTTCCGGATTGGAATCTAGTGCCTTGTCATCGCCAACTCCAGTCTGTTTTTTATTCTGTATCTCTTTCTTTGGCGCAGGCTCTATAGGGATGGTGACGATGAAGGTGGACCCTTTTCCCTGGGTAGAGTGGAGAATGATTTCTCCGTCGAGCAGCGAAACCAGTTCCTGGGTGATGGACAATCCCAAACCGGTGCCTTCAATGCCTTGGGCACTCTTCAATCTTGTGAAAGCGTGGAACACCTTCTGTTTTTCCTCGCTGGTCATTCCCTTGCCCGTATCCTTTACGCTCAGGGTAAGCATCGGCTTGCCCATGACTTTCGAAACCTGTGCCTGGATGGTGACGCTGCCCTGGTCGGTATATTTGATGGCGTTGCTTACCAGGTTATCCAAAATCTGACGAATGCGGAAGGCATCGGCACGGAAGAATTCCTTCTTCATTGGAGAATCCGAAGAATCCGAAGTTCCCATTCCCTTCATCTTGCATTCGAATGAAATCTCCAATCCTTTCTCTTCAGCCCGCAATCTCATTCCCTCTACCGATTCTGCTACCAGTTGAGCTGGCGAGAACGAGGTAGGCTGCACTTTCATCAAGCCATTCTCCAACTGGTGATAATCGAGCAGGGAGGCAACGAGATGAGATAGATGTGCGGCAGAATTCTTGATGTTCTGGAGGCATTCGATGCCCTGAGGATTGCTGACGTAGTCTTTCATCAGGTCGATGAAGCCCGAGATGGAGGCTGCTGGTGCCTTGATATCGTGGGTGATGGTAAGGAGCAGGTGCTCGCGCTGGTTCATGATGCGCTGAATCTCCTCGTTGGCAGCCTCCAGGTTTTCCTGATAGATGCGCTCCTTCTTGGCATCGCGCCAGATGAGCCAGATCATGACAACGATGGCTAGGAAGGCTACGATGGCGAGTAATTCCATCTGCCACAACAGATGCTTTCTGGCTTCCATCGCCTTGCTTATG
>ERZ780035.92-NODE-92-length-7585-cov-4.91474_pt1 | contig 7585 bp, 4 predicted proteins | sample MGYA00511926_ERZ780035 | MGnify/ENA primary metagenome ERZ780035 (study PRJEB29588, sample SAMEA2148024) | human gut metagenome | biome: human gut; feature: human-associated habitat; material: faeces | place: Denmark | collected 2008/2010 ...
TAGTCAGAATGGTGTCGATGTACTTGATGTGACTTTCGTCAGCCACCATTACTTTTACTTCTTCCATTTTCTCTGTATATTTATAATGTATTTGTATTCTTATTTATTATCTTTATGAATGTCAGGAATAACTTCAGCCAAAGCATTGATTACTTCTTCTTCGGCAGTTCCTTTTTTCTTTACCAGGAATATCGTATCATCACCAGCGATGGTTCCCAGTATTTGAGGAATATCACTGTTATCTATGTTGTAGGCGATACTGCTGGCGTAGCCTGGTCTTGTTTTGATAACAACCATGTTGCCAGAGAAGTGGACAGACTGGAATCCTGTACTCACCATCATCTTGGCAACAGATGAAGGATGGGAAACTCTCTTATACAAGGTGTCGTTTGGCAAGACATAAGCATATTTACCGCTGGAAGAAGCGGCTTTCGCAACCTTGAGCAGTTTCAAATCTCTACTCAATGTTGCTTGCGTTATCTGGAAGCCTTCTTTGTGAAGAGCTTGCAGGAGTTGCTCCTGCGAACTGAGCTCCTGGCTTGAGATAAGCATCTTTAATGTTTCTAATCTGCTATTCTTTACCTTCATGTGATGTATTTTTATACGTTTGCGGTTGCAAAATTACAATAAATATATGAAAACGCCAAGAATATATGAATAAAATTTGCATAATTAACGATAATTTGTTGTTTATTATTGTATTTATGCATGAAATATGCAGAATAAATATGCATGTTATGCATTTTGCGGTTTTGAGAAGGAGGGAATAAAACGTATTTTTGAGATATTTTGCATTTTTCTTGCTTAAAACTTGCTGTTCTTAATTTTTTTGTTTATTTTTGCAGCAACTAATCTTTAAGCCTATGGTAAATAAAATAACGATGAACTTATTGATTCTGTTGGCCATACCCTGTATTCTCTATGGTCGTAGTTTCAATGTGATGGATTTCGGTGCTCGAGGTAACGGAATCAGTGATGACGCAATCGCCATTCAGAAAGCTGTGGATGCCTGTACGAATGCCGGAGGGGGAGATGTGGTCTTTTCCGCCAATCATACATTCCTTTCAGGACCCGTACAGTTGAAATCAAACGTGAACATCGTTCTTGAAACCAATTCCGTCTGGAAAGCCAACCCCGATGAGAGTATCTATCATCTCAGCGCCTTCGGTAAGAACGAGGGTGAAGGTATGATGTGGATATGGGCGAAGGATGTGGAGAATCTTTCGTTCTCTGGGCATGGTACGATTCATGGCAATGGTATCAAGTTTATGGGGGCTGAACTTTTTGATAGTTATGAGCTCAAGCCGGTCACTACTTTCGATCCCCGTCCGCATGTGCTTACCCTGATGGGAGTCAGGAATCTCAATATCCGTGATATTACCATTCGGGAAGGTGCTTACTGGACGGTGCATCTCATCGGTTGCGATGGAGCTGTGATTGACGGCATCAATCTGCTCAACAATCTCAAGATCCGTAATGGTGATGGTATTGATATCGATCATAGCAAGAATGTGCGCATTGCCAACTGTCATATCACCAGTGGCGATGATGCTATCTGCCTGAAGAACCGTCGTGAGTTTGAAGAGTATGGTTCTTGCCACGATATCGTTGTAACGAATTGTGTGATGGAGAGCCGCAGCTGTACCGTGAAGATTGGCAGCGAGAATATGGATTCCATCTATAATGTGGTTATCGACAATTGCGTGATCAAAGGTAGCAACCGTGGTCTTGGTATTCAGAACCGTGACGAGGGAACCGTGAGCAATGTGGTTTTCTCTAACATCATTCTGGATTGCCAGCTGTGGAGCGATGTATGGTGGGGCAAGGCAGAATCTATTTACGTTACTTCTTACCCTCGTGCCAATGGAAATCACAAGGATGCCAACTGGCGATTCCCTAAAGGTCAGACGGTAGGAAGATGTGGCGAGGTGAGTCATATCTACTTCAATCATATTTATGCCACTTCAGAAAACGGATGCTTTATCGGCGGAGATACTCCGGATAAGGTAAACAATATCTATCTCAACAATGTACATCTCAACTTGAAGAAACTGACAGGCTATGATGGCGGCGTGTATGACAAGCGTCCATGTCGTGGCGAGGGCTTTATATATAATAAGGTATATGGAGTCTATGTGGAGAATGCCAGGGATGTAGAGATTGATGATCTGAGAGTGCAGGTTGGAACGAAAGTAAACTATGGAGGAAAAACTTTCGGTATAGATGACTAGAAAAACAATCTTTTAATGGAATTGAAACTAAAATCTTAAACAGGTGTAATAAGGTAGTACTACCTTTGCATCCGATTATTTATAACAAAATCTAATAAGTTATGCAAATAGTACAAAAGACAAATGGAAGAAGCATGAAAAGAGTATTGCTTTCTTCCGCCCTTCTGCTGGTGAGTACACTCACATTTGCACAAAGTAAGGTTAGCGGTACCGTAAAAGATGCCAATGGCGAACCTCTAATAGGCGTAAGTGTCATGGAGGTGGGTACTAACAATGGTGCGGTTACCGATATAAATGGTAACTACACCTTGAATGTGAAGCCAGGAGCGAAGCTGAAGCTCTCTTACATTGGATTTACGTCAAAGACCATTAAGGCAAGTGGCAATAGTCAGATTGTGTTGGATGAAGATAACACTGCCCTCAACGAGGTGGTTGTGGTAGGTTATGGTACGATGCGCCGTAAGGATGTTACCTCTTCAATTACTACCGTGAAGGCTGAAGATTTGAACCAAGGTGTGTTCACAGACCCAGGTCAGATGCTTCAGGGAAAGGTTCCGGGTTTGGTGGTTTCTTCTACTGCCGATCCTAACGGTTCTCCTACCATTACACTTCGTGGTGCTTCTACTCTCCGTACAGGTGCCATGTCACCTTACTATGTAGTGGATGGAATTCCTGGAGTTGATATTTCTATTGTGTCTCCAGAAGATATCGAGTCCATTGACGTTCTTCGAGACGCTACAGCTACGGCCATCTATGGTTCCAAGGCTGCCAATGGTGTAATCATCATTACTACCAAGAAGGGTGCTGAGGAGAAAACCAATGTCTCTTACAATGGCTATGTGGCTTTTGATAATATTCTGAAGAAATATGATGTGTGTACAGCTGATGATTTGCGTCAGTATGCAAAGGACAACAATATAACTCTCAAGGATGGTGGCGCCAATACGGATTGGCAAGACGAGGTGCTTCGTACTGGTATAAGTCATAATCATAATGTAAACATTAGTGGTGGAAATGGTTCTACTAATTATATGATTAGTGCCGATCTCAGAAAGCGTGAGGGTGTCATCAAGATGACAGGCTTTGACCGTTTCAATGTCCGTTCTCTTGTGTCAACCAAGACATTGAAAGACCACCTTACTGTTTCTCTTGGTGCGAATATGATGTATGGCAAACACTTTGGCGTACCATCTGGCAATGAGGGTGCATCTGTGCTTGATGCCATGAACTACTATTCTCCTACAAATGCCATCAAAAATGCGGATGGAATATGGACAGTAGGCTCTGGTTCCAAGAACTATAACCCTCTTGCATTGATGGAGGAAAATAAGTCTGAGACGGTATGGAAACGTAACCAGTTTGTTGGTAAGACCGCCCTCGAACTTTGGAAGGGATTCGTTTGGAGTGTCAACTATTCTTGGAGTAATTATCAAAGTACTTATAGTGCCTATAATACCCGTAACTCTCAGTTGGAGGGTATTGGCAACAAGAATGGTCAGGCTACCCGTAATACTTATTTTGGTCGTGAACAGACTTTTGAGACTTATCTCAACTACGATTTCAAGGTCGGAAAGAGCAAGTGGGGCTTGATGGGTGGTTATTCTTGGGAAGAAAAGAAGAATAACGATGGATTCGGTCTCAGTGTTGAAGGTTACTATAATGATGATCTTGGATGGTATAATATGTCATACGCACAAACCATCTTGGGTGTTCAGAACTCCGTTCAGAGCGGCTATTTGGAGAAGGTACGTAATATCTCTTTCTACGGTCGTGTGAACTACTCTTTTGACAGTCGTTATATGCTTCAGGCAACCATTCGTCGAGATGGCTCTTCTGTATTCGGCAAGAACAATCGTTGGGGAACTTTCCCTTCTGTATCTGCTGCCTGGAATATCACTGAGGAGAAGTTTATGCAGAACCAGCATATCTTCGATAACTTGAAACTTCGTGCGGGATATGGTATTTCTGGTAATGCCATGGGCTTCGATGTGTATTCTTCTTATAATACGTATGGTGCTTCTGGTACATTCGTATATGATGGTAAGACTTATCGCACATACGGTGCAACCAAGAATGCAAACCCTGATTTGAAGTGGGAGTCAACAGGTATGTTGAACATTGGTCTCGACTTCGCATTCTTGAAGGGACGTCTGAATGGTACTGTAGAAGTTTATCATAAGAAGACCAAGGACTTGATTTGGAGCTATCCTGTTTCTACAACTCAGTACATATATGGTTGGATGGATGCCAATGTGGGTGAGATGACCAATAAGGGTATTGAGTTCACATTGAATGCGGTGCCTGTTCGTACCAAGAATTTCATGTGGAGTACTACCCTCAACCTCTCTCATAACAAGAATACTGTCGATAAGATGCAGAATGAGACATTCCATACTACTAATCTCACCCAGGGTGACCCAATGGTAGCTGGTGTTTCTGCTGATGGTTGGACACAGAGAATTATGGAGGGCGAACCTATTGGTACATTCTATACGTATCAGTATGCAGGAATTGTAAATGGACGCTCAGAGTACTACGTTCTTGATGAAAATGGTAATCGTACAGGCGAAACTACCAATAATCCAAGTTTGAAAGACCGTTCTATAACTGGTTGTGCGCAACCTAAGCTCAATGCAGGTTGGAATAATACGCTTACTTATAAGAACTGGAGTCTGAACGCATTTATCACAGGTGTGTTCGGTAATGACGTTTATAATAGTGCTCGCGCTCACTATACGGCTGCTCAAATGTTCTCAGATGGTAAGAACGTATTGAAAGAATTCCTTTCTAATCCTGTTGGCGATGCTTCAAGCTCACTTCCTTCGGACCGTTATATAGAGAAAGGATCTTATGTTCGTCTTCAGACGCTCTCTTTGAGTTATACATTCCGTAATTGCTTTAATGACTGGATTCAGGATTTGACTCTTTATGGCACAGCCAATAACCTCTTTACGATCACTAACTATAAGGGACTTGATCCTGAGGTGAATATGGGTGGCATTGATCCGGGTATCGATTATCGTTGGAGCCGTTATCCACATACACGTACCTTCATGGTGGGTGTTAAGATTAATTTCGGTGGAAGCAAGAAGAAAAAGGCTACGCCACAGTATATCGACCGAGAGGTAATCAAGGAAGTACCAGTAATCAAGGAAGTGGTTAAGGAGGTTCCAGGAAAGACAACATTCGTACAGAGCACATACGTTGTAACATTCCCTGTAAATTCTGCAGAGATTGGTAATACTTCAGAACTTGATGGCATCAAGAGTGGCTCTAATGTCGAGATTGTAGCATACGCTTCTCCTGAAGGCAAGTCTTCTGTAAATCAGCAGTTGTCTCAGAAACGTGCAGATGCAGTAGCTAAGTATCTACAGAATAAGGGCGTGAATGTGACTCGTATTATCGCCAAGGGTGCGGATACCAATCATGCTAACCGTATCGCTATTGTGACTGTTAAGTAATAACATTTAATCAGATTACAGAATATGAAACTAAATAGATTGTTTATTTCAGCTGGATTGTTAGCTATGACACTTACCGGCTGTACGGATTTGGACATGAGTCCAAACTCGCAATATACTGAGGATCCTAGTCAAAACTCAGGAGTTGATCCTATGATTGTTGTGGAGGCAAAAATGGCGGATGTATATTACCATCTTGCAGGAACATTGGGTCGCCGTTATATGGAGGCGCAATGCTTGGCTTCCGATGAGTTTACTTCACTCGCTTTTGCTGGCGGTTATTATGACAGTGGTACCTATGCTCACCAAGCACTACATTGTAGTTCTCCTAATGATGCCTCTATCGGTTGGTATGATGATGTGACGGCTGGTATTACAAAGGCGAATACCATCTTGGAGGAATTGGGTAGTGGAGCTTCTGCCCAGATGAAAGCGCCTGCTCGTGCCATACGTGCTTATTATACCTGGATTTTGATGGATAATTATGGTGATACGCCTATTTTGGATAAAGTTCAGGCTGAAGGTTCTGTGGTACCTCGTTCTCCACGTAAGGAAGTTGCGGAGTGGATTGAGAGTGAGCTTAATGACATTATCTCTGCATTGACGGATGATGTTACTGAAAATACATACGGCAAGCCTACTAAATGGATGGCAGAGGCTCTTCTTGCCAAGCTATATATCAACTGGCCTGTTTATACGGCGGAGTCGGTTGACCAATATGATGCAGCAACTGCTGCAAATCCAAAGTTGGATGCTTGTATTGCTGCTTGCGATGATATTATCAATAGTGGTAAGTTCAATTTGGGTTCTGTTGACTATCTTCATAAGTTCTCATACGACAATAGCTGGAAGGTGGAAGACTTCATATACGCAATACCATATGATGCCATCAATCGTCAGGGTATGCAGTATGCTCGTCCTCGTACATTCAAGGATATGAAAAATTTGTTGCCAAATGTCTATGGTTCAACAGATAAGTTTACTCAGTCGTTTGGTGGTAACATGGTAGTCACTCCTGAGTTTGCCAAATTGTTCTCTCTGGATGGGGATATTCGTAATCTCAGCATTCTTCGTGGTGATGTCTATGTTCGTGACCCAAAGACTTTACGTCCTACAACTGAACCTTTTATGTATAAAGGCAACCAGGTACATTTTACGGAAAACATCACTCTTGCTAAGAAAGATAACACCATTGAAGTTGGCAATGACGCAAATGCTTATCAGCAGGGTTGTCACTCCATCAAATGGTTTACTACTCCAGCCGACTATAATAATGGTCGTAACCAGTCTAATGACCTGCCGATTTTCCGTTATGCCGATGTTCTCCTTATGAAGGCTGAGGCTCTTACTCGTCAGGGTAGTAGTGGTGCAAAAGCTCTCTTCAACCAGATTCGTTCATACGCAGGTGCTCCAACGATAGCTAACGAACCTACCTTGCAGGAAATCTATGATGAGCGTGGTCGTGAATTCTTTGATGAGAACTGGCGTCGTAATGATATGATTCGTTTCGGTCATTATGAGGATGAGTTCTTCCCTCATTACAAGGACTTCCCGGATGCAAGCTTTGACAAGCGTCATCGCATCTTCCCAGTGCCACAAAACACAATCAATTTGAATGGTTGGGAGCAGAATCCTGGATATTGATAAATCATGTGATTTAGATAGCAATAAGGGAGGGTGGCAGTCTGCTGCTCTCCCTTTATTATTACAGTAACGCACTCTTTTACCGCAAATTCAGAAATAAAAAATGAAGCGAATCTTGGCCTTAGCATTATATTGCGTCCTTGGGCTATCCTCATTGATAGCGCAAGATTTTTCCCGATACGTTGATCCACGTATTGGAAGTGAGGGATTGGGTAGAACTTTCCCCGGACCTTGCATGCCATACGGTAT
>ERZ780035.129-NODE-129-length-6867-cov-4.55167_pt1 | contig 6867 bp, 9 predicted proteins | sample MGYA00511926_ERZ780035 | MGnify/ENA primary metagenome ERZ780035 (study PRJEB29588, sample SAMEA2148024) | human gut metagenome | biome: human gut; feature: human-associated habitat; material: faeces | place: Denmark | collected 2008/2010 ...
ATAGCATGGTACCGATTACACCGCTACGCGTGGTACCGATACAGCGCTATCGTCATCAAATCTTGTAATTTTGAATTCAACAAAATCACCGACATGGAAATCACTATCTTTTAATCTTGTTTCTTTTAAATCTATATAACCATCAAATAGACCTAAGTCAACGAGCACTTTATCCCCTGAAGCATCAAAGATTTGCCCCTTTGTAATTGGGTTTTCAAGAATTTTGGGAATGAAATGAGACAAACAATCTCTATGCGACAACACAAACATTTTTTTCAAACTATCCATAGCAATTATGCGGCAGTCTATGGACTGACTTATATAGGACGGTCTTGATTGTGGCATCTTATAATCAATCTCATCATAGGGAACGAATCCTTTATACCCAAAGATGTCAATCAATAAACCTGATGAATTTGCATATATTACTGTAACGGCTATAGGTTCATCGTTATCATATGCATCATAAATCTTTTCCCATTTTTCGTCGAAAGGAATTTGCTTCAGGTCTAAATAATTGTGATAATCAAGAGGACGATTAGCAGCATATTCGCCTAGTATTGTGTAGAACGCTTGCCATACGATGTCTTTATCCATATTGTATTATGTAATTTTATAAGGATATATTCACCTTATTTAATATTTTCAGAAATTCCGAATAAACCTCCTCCGCATTCTTATCATTTACGTCAATGAACAGAATTGGATATCCTGCATCTTTCAATAAATTATAAAAATTACGTTTTTTCATGAAAGCTTCAATCTCATCTTTGTCAAACTCTCCACCGGAACTTTTTTTTGAACTTCTTGCTTTGGCTGTTTCAAATGATGCGTCTAGAACAATGATCAAATTTGGCAAGAATACTTGCTGTTTAATAGCATTTAGACAGTTTAACAAAATAGGGATTGTAGTTTCGTCCTTGGCATATGCAGCAGCAAAAGTTGACCATATTGAACGGTCAAACAACACTTTGCTAAAGCTCTTATTGTGACTATTAAACACTTCTACTGCACCTGCAAGATAGTATAATGCACTACATAACTGCGATGATTCAAACAGCATAAAGCGCTTCATATCCTTTGCAGTTTGAAAAACATCTGGGACACATAATCTACACTCTGTGTCAGGATAATCCTTCTTGTATCTGTTAAGGAGTGTTGTTTTTCCAGCTCCATTGCATCCCTCAATAGAACACACAAAAACGTCATTCGGATGTGTTGGTTGAATAAATGGAATTTCTAGTTTTGACATAACTCTTGGAGTGTTTTTATCGTTTCATAAGGATATTTGCTATTTACGACTTCCTTACTCAGCATTATATAATTAAAGTCATTCTGCTTAATATTCTTGATGTCTGCAATTTCTTCGTCCAAAAGATTTTTTGTTTGACTATAGTTTGACAAAAAGAATGTTCCTACTCCGATGTATAAATCTTTATGCAGAGAAATATCCTTAAGAGCGCGGCTATAATAATTATTATAAGCGTCTTTTGTCGTATTTTTCAAATCGCCTCTGCCAATCATGAAGCCATCAACTACGGATGCAATTTCATGAATGTGTTCGACTCCATTACCTGTTTCAATCTTAGCCATCACTTTAATACCCAACTGATGCATATTAAATACAAACTCTGTAATTTCGTCTGCTTCTTCCATGAAGGAAAGAATTACCCAATCGATTTTCCTCTTCTTAATAACATCTGAATTTGCTATTGCAGAACAAACCTTTTTTGTCATATGAGGTGTTGGCATCCCTTCTCCTTCGATAGAACAACCTGCATTTTGACGCAACACATAATCTACTCGTACGAATTTGATTTCAATACCATTTGAATCTATTCGCAGTATTATAGCTTCAATTTTATCATCAGCAAAACTAATCTTGAATCCTGGCTTAACAAATTCAGATACAATGTCATAATTTGAAATATAAGGATATTGAGAACTATTGGTGTAGATGTAGAGTACGTCACCAGACTTAAACTCTAAATCATTTTTTCCAGTTTCTAACTGCAATCTCATTTTCACGCCTTGAAAATCTGCAAATAGACGAGCATCTTGCAGTTTCAAAGAGTGAATTTTGTCGATTGCTTCTAAAGCCTGTTGTTCATAATCCATGTTGAGTCGAAAATCTCTAACTCCAAGAGAATATGAATACTTTATAAAATCAATATTGTTGCTATTTTTTGCAACTGTAATCATTCCATTCATAATAATACTTTATTTATAATTTCTTGAATTACTCCCGATGGGAACGAATCCAAACCATGTTTTGCATTCTCAATTAAATGTAAATTGTCATTACCTAAATTATAATGTTTTGCAACGTTCAGACTCTCCGTGTATGGAATCTTATCATCTTGAACGCCAGCAATTATTACATAATTTACAGGTTGTTTGGTAGTGTTCTCAATGCAAACTTCTTCATCACAATAGATGTTCCTGAGTTTTAGAACTTCAGATCTTTTATAGAAAGGGTTTATCATGACAACACTATCTACATTCTCACTATCAGCCAAAAAAGCAGCCGCTACAGCACCAATACTCCATCCAATCAAACAGCATTTATTATTAATCCTGCTGATGATTGATCTCATGACCTCGATATTTTGTAGGAACGTTAGAGACCTATCATACGAGATTTTAAGACAGTCATTAACTGCTATGCTGCTCTCAATAGTATTGGTGAAGTCAGAAAAACTTCCATCAATACCACTTATTGCTATAACATTATAACCATCCATGGAACATTTCATTAGAAAGAGAATTTCTTAATACCGAATGACTGAAAAATGGTTGATAGCCATACTCCTTATATAAAGAAGATAAGCATCCATACATTTCGAAAACATAATCTTCTGTCGGCTCTTTAAGTCCTAACTTAACTCCGACTGCTTTTGGATCCAAGTGGAATATGTTGGCGCCAGGTACAACACCCATATCAGCCATAAATCTAAAGCCCTCTTTCAAATCCTTTATTGGGCTAATTCCACCAACAAAATTACACCATACTTGTCCTGGTCCCCATATATTTACGGCTTTCTTATAGGTTTCCATAAGATTTCCAAATGAAGCATATTTTTCCTTGCCTGCACAATACGATTTGAACAGTTGTTCACCCCAAACCTCCATATTGAAAGATGGATGTTCGATACCTGTCTCAAACAGTTTGTAAAGATCTCTTTCATTGTTTGTTGGCAACAATGCCGCATTGCCTTTGATTTTCCCATTCCATCTTTTTGGAATATGTTTCTTGATAATGCTCAGAACATCATAATACCTTTGTAATTCCATTTTACGGTCTTTCAAAGAACCACCAGTAATAATCATCCAATCAAGATTGTCCTCATTCTCAAATGCAAGAGTTACTGCCTCCTCTATTTTTTCTAATGACTTATGTACTACCACTTCTTTATGAAGATTTTGAGTCGGTTGCAATGAGCAGAAAACACAAGGCATTCCTTCATTCCAGAAATCACAGTTAGCAACAATAAAGAGATTTAGGCAATTAGCGCCATATACGTTGAGATATTCTTTAAGCTTAGAGCCATCTGACAGTTTGATGTCCCAAATTTTGGGACGAGGCAGGTAGTCAATCGTTGAAATTGACTCACCAGTTTTCTCATTGATTACATACATAGTATCACCTATTCGGTTAATGATATAAGGCGATGTGGGACGAAGATGCGGAGCTACTACAATTTCTCCGGGGAGAACTAATTCACTTGGTATTACTTGCCGCTGGCCATGCTTCATCCAGTTACTATCATTATATCCATATTGATACTCTTTATATTTATCCCCCAAACCATATAAAGCGGAATCGTCAATTCTAATTCCGTTTATTAAAAGTTTAAGCTTAAGAGCTGCACTCTTTTTGTACATTTCCATTTTATCTTCTAGTTTTTTGTTCAACAATTCTACCAGTCAAATAGTATGGTGACAATGCCAAACATACGGTTGAAAAGACTGGCCATAATAGTATATATAAAATTATTGATGTTAATCTCTTTTGAGGTTTGCTAGCACTGACTAAACCGATAAGTTTTACTACACCCTCAATTATTAAAAATACAAAGAGTACTGGGTAAGCAAATCCCGATAGAAATGCAACAAAATCTACCCATAATGACCAATACCACAGCACGAAGGATGAAGTAAAAGCAAAGGCTTTCGTGAGATCTGTAGCCTTAAATAATTTATTGTATGACTTTACTAATACGATATTTCCGGCAGTCCATCTTGTCTTTTGCAATAAATATGATTTTAATGATGTTCTTTCAATTTCCGAGCAAACTGGCTGATGATAAGTTTTTACTGTATATTGTTTATTTAATAGATTAATCGTTGCAATTACATCATCTTGAATTGCATCAGTGTCAATAATATCAATGTATTTTTCTCTGTTAGCAAGCATACAATAGCCACTCAAGTTGGAAACGCCATAGGCATCTCTACCTGCTCTTACAACTCTCTGTCTCATATGTCGGTCTGTTTCTGCGACTGCGAATAAAAAAGAATTCATCGATGTCGAGATACCAACAGAATATGGACATAAGAAATCCACATTAGATTCAATAAAATAAGAGACAAATGATTCTACTTTTGTTTTAATCAAGGTAATATCAGCATCTAAAATCAAGACATTACGTTTTGTTGATAGATGTAGACAACCGATTTGGGCTTTTATCTTGCCTAAAGACTTTTCATTATACAGAATTTTTACGGTAGGAAATTCTTTCATGAGACAAGATGCAACAGATTCAGATCCTCCATCTATACAGAGGATGATGTTGTTAAACCCTACAGAAAGTACATTTAATAAACAATTTCGAATAATCTCAATGTTTTCACGTGCAGCAATAATTACATCAAAACTATCCAAATCAGGTTTCGATGTACTTGATTGCAGATTGCATAATCTTCGCTGTTTTATGCTTTGAATTACAAATACTATCAGAATAGTTATTTGAATAACAAGCAATAGGACTAAAATGTATTGCATTTGTCTTATTTTTTATGTTCCTTTATATAATCGATTGTTTTATTTACGTTCCGTCTGCATTCTTCCGTAGAATATGTTATTCTCCAGTTATAACTTAATTGGCAATAGGGCTGTAACATCATGCGCAGAAACTGGTGAGGAAGAGTATGCGCCGGATAGGCAAATCGTTGGTTCTCGATTTCATAGAAAATGTATGGTTGTCTTTCAAGAAAAAATGAATGCAGAACCTCGTGAGGAGCCATAATTTTTGTTGATGAAACACATCCAGATTCACGAACATATTCATCAATCAAAGTGACTGTCATATTTGTAGGTCTGGGCATAATATGCATGTGTGCATGATCAACAGAGGCACCACCTTCACCTTCAATTACAGCACCGTGTTCAAAAATCAGCAAATCCTTTGTTCCAAGCAACTGTTCAGCTACACTCCTTATTCGAGAAAGCATAGAAATGTCTTCTATCTCACCAAAACTCGCATAGTGTTTCGTTGGAATCACAAGCAAATGACCTGTCACTAATGGGGAAAGATCGGGAGAAATAGAAAAATCTTCATCTTCATAGAAGTACATCGCTGAAACGTCATACCCATTGTCGACTAAAAAAGACTTTCGGTTGTTACCGCAAAATGGGCATGTAGAATGTTTCTCCATATTAACTTTTGTTTTGTTCGTTGAGTTTATCGTAGCCCCACCACATAGGTGTTAATTCTCCTAATGTAATAGTGCTACGAGTTTTATAATCAGTAATTATTTCGGTTTCGCTGTTTTCTACAGATAATTGCATTAGAAATTCTCTGCAAGCGCCACAAGGAATAGATAAGTTACCTGATGGTGGTAAATCTCTAAATGTTGCTATTCGTTTTATTTTTGTTTGTCCGCTATTTACAAACATATTAATTGCGGCAACTCTTTCTGCACACAAATTTGCCACTCCGCTGCAGCTTCTAATACAAAACCCAGTGTAAATGTCTCCATTCTCAGCCTCAATCGCACATACTACATGATGAGAATAAATAAAAGGCGAGGTGTACTGGGGGTGGTACAAGTCTTTTGCTGCATTGTATAATCTTTCCCAAATATCCATATTAAATTATTTTTTTGGTTATATAATCAATACTCTTTGTAAATAGGGAATCCTTCATTGTGCTTGAAAACAAAGAAAAAGCCCCTATCTGCTTACATGTTGTCATCGCTACACTTGCTGCAATAGTTACTACAGGAAGCAACGAAACGGCAATAGCACCGATAGCTAATGCTGCAACAGATCTGTTTGCTATTATTTCTTCATTCTTGTTTTCGTCCATTAATTTATATAGTGCATTTTTGGCACTACTTGAAGTTAGAGTTGATTCTTCAACGTTAAGGAAATATGCAACTAATGACTTAAAATAAGGAAATGTCGATTCATAATCAATAAGCCCAGAAGTCATAATTGATATATATTCGTTCTGATCCTGTACATCATGGAAAAGCAATACTTCCTTCATTTGTGTAAAATTTGCCAAATCTATTTTGGTCCAGGAATCAATATTTCTTATTCCCTTTTTTTTGAGAAAATCTGCTACTTCTTTAGCAAAATCAATTCGCTTCTTGTACATAGATACATTAACACCGATTAGATCGAAGCTCTTGTTAATTGAATCCACGGAGATAGACCCTTGTTTACGAAGGAATATGCTCACTTGCGCAGGAGTTGCTGAGATGCACTCTGCGAATTGAGCTTGTGACATTCCCATAGTCTTCAAGCGAGTTGTTATCACTTCTGTAATATCTGATGCCATACACTTCATTTTTGGGTGCAAATAGGCAAGTTCTCAATAGAAGTGCAAAAATCTGAGGGGGTTTCAGGCTTAATAATCT
>ERZ780035.138-NODE-138-length-6673-cov-5.26851_pt1 | contig 6673 bp, 3 predicted proteins | sample MGYA00511926_ERZ780035 | MGnify/ENA primary metagenome ERZ780035 (study PRJEB29588, sample SAMEA2148024) | human gut metagenome | biome: human gut; feature: human-associated habitat; material: faeces | place: Denmark | collected 2008/2010 ...
AACCCCGACTGGCAACCCCGCTTCACATTATGGGGGGAATGAAGTTTATGACTATAGTATTCCTTCTACTGATTATAGCAAATCCGGAAGCGATTATAGCAATGCTCCTGTAATAGATAACCCAGAGATTTTCGATTCCAATAATGGAGGAGACGATCGTTTATATGATTTTCAGGGAAAGGACTATACCGGAGATTATAGTGCCCAGAAGCCGACTACTTCGATGCCAACTGTTACCGTAGAGGAGCTTGGCGCCCGTCTTTCTTATTCTACAACCCTAGAGATTGTGAATGCCCGATTCGTTGATTCCAACGAGGATAATTGTTTGAATAGGAATGAGATCTGCAAGGTGATATTTGAGATTGTCAACCGCGGCAAGTTTCCGGTTTATGATGTTGTACCTACAGTACTTGAAACCACAGGAAACAAGCATATCTTTATTTCACATAGCATTCATGTTGAGAAGATATTGCCTGGCTCTGGTGTCAGATACACGGCTATGGTGAAAGCGGACAAGAAGTTGAAGGATGGAATGGCTAGATTCTGTGTGAGTGTCATTCATGAGGGTAAATCCATCTCGAAGGTCAACGAGTTTAACATTCCCACTAAGAGATAAGAATCATAGTAGTTGCAAAATAAAATAAAAAAAACAAGAACCGGCTTTTATGCTAGTTCTTGCTTTTTTTCTTTTGGGGATATTAAGCTTTTGCCCTTACAGAGTGCACAGAGCTTAGCTGGTTTGCCCAGGGGGTACCTTGTGCTAGGAGCTTCAGTTCTTTGCTTTTCCCTTCGGCCTGTGACCGTTGGTTCAAGGCGTATGGCGATGATTAGGGGCTTTTTCCTTTTCCTTTGCTTTTTCCTTAGTCTGTACTTTTTCCTTAGCCTCGACCTTGGTTTCAGCTTGCTCCCTTGCCATTTCTTTCTTTTCGAAATAATGGTCAGGTTCAAATTCAGCCATTTCGAAATCAACCTTCGGGAGCTTGGTTTGCTCAGGCTTGAAAGGAACAGGGTTATCCAGTCTTTCCACCTTGACCGTTGCTACACCCTGTGAAATCATATCCAGTTTCTTGGCAGCAGCCCAGGAAAGGTCGATAATTCGGCCTCTTCCGAAAGGTCCTCGGTCGATGACCTCTACGATTACACTCTTGTCATTTCTGAGGTTGGTAACTTTCAGCATCGTACCGAAGGGATAATATTGGTGTGCACACGTCAGGTTGTCGTGATGGATTCTCTGTCCGCTTGCTGACCTGGCTCCTGTAGCTCGTTTAGAGTAATAGGATGCCTTGCCACGTTGATGCTTCTGGCCGCAACATGGTATACATAAAAATGTACTCAATAATGCTATGATTAATAATCTTCTTTTCATAACTTCTCGATATTTTGGTTGCAAATATATAAAAAAATGATGAAAAATGCAAGGAAATATCAGAAAAACAGTATCTTTGCAGAATAAATAGCAATAGAAATGGAGAATAATGTACCTCAAGAGTGGAATAAGTTCTACTTGAAAGACGTATCGTTTGTCAATCTTATGATGCGTCGTATCTACAATGTGTTGATTGTAGCTAACCCTTATGATGCGTTCATGCTTGAAGATGATGGGCGAATCGAGGAGAAGATATATAATGAGTATATGGAACTTGGCCTTCGTTATCCGCCTACTTTTACTCAGGTTTCTACCACGGAGGAGGCTAAGCAAGTATTGCGTTCTACTGTGATCGACCTGGTAATCTGTATGCCAGGTAATGCGGATAATGATGCCTTTGATGTGGCCCGTGACATCAAGGGCAAGTTTCCTAATATTCACTGTGTAGTTCTTACTCCATTCTCTCATGGCATTACCAAGCGAATGCAGAACGAGGATTTGAGCATCTTCGATTATGTCTTCTGCTGGTTGGGTAATACCAACTTGATTCTTTCCATCATCAAGTTGATTGAGGATAAGATGAATCTTGAGCATGATATCCGGGAGGCTGGTGTACAGATGATTCTTCTTGTAGAGGATTCCATCCGCTTCTATAGCTCTATCTTGCCTAACCTCTATAATTATATTCTGGAGCAGAGTAAGAACTTCTCCAAGGAAGCCTTGAACCGGCATGCTGCCACCATGCGTATGCGTGGTCGTCCGAAGGTGGTATTGGCTCGTACTTATGAAGAGGCGAAGAAACTGTATGATAAGTATTCCAATAATACCCTTGGCGTCATCAGTGATGCCCGATTCCCGTTGAAAAGTGCAGCCAAAGCTTTTGGAAATGAAGTTGAACAGGAAGTCAAACCAGAGTATGGCACAGATACCTTTGGTCGTGAGAAATGTCCGGATGCAGGTTTGCAGCTTTTCCGCTATATCAGAAAGAATGACTCTTTTGTGCCCCTTATCCTCGAGAGTTCTGAGAGTGATAACCGTGCCAAGGCAGAAGCAGAAGGCTTCCGCTTTGTAGACAAGAACTCCAAGAAGATGAGTGTGGACTTGCGCCGTTTGATGGAGGAGCACATGGGGTTTGGCGATTTCATCTTCCGAGATCCGAAAACCCATGAGGAAATCATGCGCATCAGAAGCCTGAAGGAGCTGCAGGATAATATCTTCAACATCCCCAACGATTCGATGCTCTATCATATCAGCCGCAATCACATGAGCCGCTGGCTTTGTGCCCGTGCCATATTCCCGGTATCGGCTTTCCTGAAGCACGTTACCTGGGAGAAACTTCAGGATGTAGATGCTCACAGACAGATTATCTTTGATGCGATTGTGCAATATCGTCATATGAAGAATTTGGGTGTGGTAGCCGTGTTTGATAGAATGAAGTTTGATAAGTATGCCCACTTTGCCCGCATTGGAGAAGGATCCCTGGGTGGTAAGGGTAGGGGCCTTGCTTTCCTCGACAATATCATCAAGCGTCATCCTGAGTTCAACCAGTATGAGAATGCCACCGTGCAGATTCCGAAGACGGTGGTGCTCTGTACCGACATCTTTGATGCATTCATGATGAATAACAACCTTTATCCGATAGCGCTGAGCGATGCCAGCGATGAAGAGATATTGAAGCACTTCCTGCATGCGCAGTTGCCGGATTCCCTGATAGCCGACTTCTTCACCTTCTTCGAGGCCACGAAGAGTCCTATAGCCATCCGTTCCAGTTCGCTTCTTGAGGATGCGCACTATCAGCCTTTCGCCGGCATCTATTCCACCTATATGATTCCTTATCTGGAGGATAAGTATCAGATGCTCCAGATGTTGGCATGTGCCATCAAGGGCGTGTATGCTTCTGTATTCTATCGTGATTCCAAGGCGTATATGACAGCCACCAGCAATGTCATCGACCAGGAAAAGATGGCGGTTATCCTGCAGCAGGTGGTGGGTAAGGATTATGGCACCCGCTTCTATCCAACGATGAGTGGCGTGCTCCGTTCGCTCAACTATTATCCTATCGGCGATGAGGAGGCTGAGGAAGGTATTGCCAGTCTTGCCCTCGGATTGGGTAAGTATATCGTGGATGGCGGTCAGACCCTGCGCGTCTGTCCTTATCATCCTCATCAGGTACTGCAGACTTCGGAAACGGAGATGGCGTTGCGTGATACGCAGACCCAGTTCTATGCCCTCGATATGAAGCATGTAGGTGATGATTTCAAGGTAGATGACGGCTTCAATATCCTCAAGCTTCGGGTGAAGGATGCCGTGGAAGACCAGAGTCTTACCTATATAGCCTCTACTTTCGACCCATACGATCAGGTTATCAATGATGGAGTGTATGAAACGGGCAGAAAACTGATTACCTTCGCCAGTGTGCTCCAGCATGAGGTGGTACCATTACCGGAACTGATGCAGATGTCAATGAAGTTTGGTTCCGAGGCGATGCGCCGTCCTGTGGAAATCGAGTTTGCCTGCAATATCAACAATGACAGAACCTGTGAGTTCTATCTGCTTCAGATTCGTCCGATAGTGGATGCCAAGGAGATGCTCGACGAGGATGTGAAGGCGATATCGGATACCGACTGTCTGCTCCGTTCGCACAATTCCCTGGGGCATGGTATCAGCGAGGATATTGTAGATGTGGTTTACGTGAAGTATGATGATAACTTCTCTGCGATGAACAACTTTTATGTGGCTGATGACATCGAACGCATCAATCGCAAGTTCCTTGCCGATGGCAAGAACTATGTGCTGATAGGACCTGGACGCTGGGGCTCCAGCGATCATTATCTCGGAGTTCCTGTCAAATGGCCGCATATCAGTGCTGCCCGGGTCATCGTGGAAGTAGCATTGAAGAACTATAATATCGACCCGAGCCAAGGCACTCATTTCTTCCAGAACCTCACCTCTTTTGGCGTGGGTTACTTCACGGTAGACACCAATACCGAAGAAGGAGGCTTTGTGAATAAGGAGATTTTGGATGCGATGCCTGCCGTGGAAGAAACGCAGTATGTGCGCCATGTGCGTTTTGAGCATCCGATGAGAATATTGATGGACGGAAAGAAGCAGGAGGGAGCTGTCCTGATTCCGAAGGAATGATGATGTTTCCTCTTAAGGTAGAAACTTTCTGATATTGGGAATAAATGTTTTTGCTTCTAGGTCAAATCTTCGTTCATAGACGTTGAATCTCCGTTCAGTGACTTTGAACCGCCGTTCAAAGTCTATGAACGGAGATTGTACTGATGCTCAAAACATTTTTATTTAGCATAAATAATAAAAAACACCAGGATTGTTTGGAAATCTCATCAAAAAGCCTTACCTTTGTTCCCAATTTAAACGAATTCCTTATGAATAGACAAAACCTATTTTTATTTGTATGGATGCTGATGCTGGCATGGCTGCCGGTTTCGGCACAGGAGTATCGTAATCCGGTGATTCCAGGTTATCATCCCGACCCGTCCGTGTGTCGGGTAGGAGATACTTTCTATCTTGTCAACTCATCCTTCCAGTATTTTCCGGGCGTTCCTATCTTCCAGAGCAAGGATATGGTGCATTGGCAGCAGATTGGTAACGTTCTTGATCGTGAAAGCCAGATTCCCTTGAAGGGGGCTAGTTCTTGGCTCGGCATCTATGCCCCAACCATTCGCTATCACGAGGGTACCTATTATATGATAACTACGAATGTGGGCAATGGCGGCAACTTCTTTGTTACTGCTACAGATCCTCGTGGCCCCTGGAGCGAACCTGTTTGGTTGAAGCAGCAGGGCATAGACCCGTCGCTCTATTTCGAGAACGGCAAGTGCTATATGGTGAGCAATCCGGGCGATGCCATCTGGCTCTGCGAGATCAATCCAAAGACTGGCGAACAGCTTACAGAAAGCAAGCAACTATGGCAGGGCGATGGCGGCCGCTATCCGGAAGGTCCACATATTTATAAAAAGGACGGTTATTACTATCTTCTTATCTCAGAAGGTGGAACTGAACTGGCGCATCGTCTTACCATCGCCAGAAGCCGGAATATAGAAGGTCCATACGAGAGTAATCCCAATAATCCGATACTGACCAACTGTAGCAGACTGGGACAGTCGAAGCAGATTCAGGGTACGGGGCATGGCGACTTAGTACAGGCAGGAGATGGCAACTGGTGGATGGTGTTCCTTGCATACCGCAACTATGGCGGTTCTTATCATCACTTGGGTAGAGAGACCTATCTGGCTCCTGTGGAGTGGAAGGAAGGTGAGTGGCCTGTAGTGAATGGTGGGATGCCTATCGATACTCTGGTGAAGGCTAATACCTTGCCAAGTGTCCTTCTGGAGAAGCATCTGGAAGCGGATGCCGAGGATGCGCCTGCGACAGGAGCTTTCGAATGGGTGCAATTGCAGAATCCTATTCCGGGCAACTATCTCCGCAATGATACGATGGCTGTGGAAGAGAAGTACTTCGTGCGTCTTTATCCTCATGGAACCTTGACGGAAAATCAGCAGCCTACCTTCGTAGGACGCCGACAGGAGAGTGCCAGCTTCTCCCTGGAGACGGATGTTGTCACGAAGGGGGAGGTAGAGGCAGGTCTGTCTGTCTATCAGATCAACGACGGTCATCTCGACTTTTTCGTATCCCAGAAGCAGGTGGCATTGCGCTGCAAGCTGAAGAGCATCGACTATGTGGTGAAGAGCGTGCCTCGCCTGCGCAAGGGTTCGGTCAAGTTGCGCATCAGAAGCAATGGCGAGATGTATTTCTTCGACTATTCGCTTGATGGAAAGCGATTCCATGAGTTGGCTTCCATGAACTGTAGCCTGATAAGTACAGAGGTCGCCGGCGGATTTACGGGCGTAGTTCTCGGCATGTTTGCAGAAGGTAAGGAAAAGAGTGGATATGCAGATTTCGGTTATTTCTACTATGATGAAAAGTAAGGATTATCTTCCGATAGTCTCTTTAAAATGAACAGAAATATCTTTTTAGATGAATAAATAGAAAAGTAAATGTTGACAAAAGAAACAGATTCGAAACAAACAGCTGACAAGAAATATCTTGTCCCTTTCATATTGATAACGTCGCTCTTCTTCTTGTGGGGCTTCGCTCGTGCCATTCTGGATGTGCTGAACAAGCATTTCCAGAATGCTCTGCATATTAGTATTACCCATTCAGCCCTCATTCAGGTTACCACCTATCTGGGTTATTTCCTGATGGCGATACCTGCAGGTATCTTTATTAACCTCAAATCCGCAACCTATAGGGTTTAGTGGGATTTTGCTTGCAAAGCGACAA